>Ga0031658_1000066_pt1 | contig 18122 bp, 18 predicted proteins | sample FrelakmetPLP11PL_FD_55179 | JGI IMG/M metagenome (GOLD analysis project Ga0031658, IMG submission 55179) | Freshwater lake sediment microbial communities from the University of Notre Dame, USA, for methane emissions studies - PLP11 PL | ecosystem: Environmental > Aquatic > Freshwater > Lake >...
CAGTGCCGGCTTTGCCTCAAAAGCCGGCTTAAGTTTTTCCGGCATTACCGAGCCGTCGCGATCGAGCTCGACAAGCCCGGTCTCCGTGACGCGGAAAAACCGGAACGCCCCGCGAGGCAGGAAGACCCAGAGCTCGCGTGAGATCCCGGTGCCAGATCCGATCGCCCGGANCGCTGCGAGTGCATCGGCCGCCTCACTCTCGATCCATGCATGGTTGCAATGGACGCGGGTGACCCGCTTGATCCGGACAAAAGCCACAAAGCCAAGGCAATAGATCGCGAAGTTGCAGATCATGCCCGGCTCGTGCATGAACTGCCGGGTTTCACCCCGCTTCCTCGCTATCAGCACGGCCTCGCGGAGTGCCATGAGGGGTTTCCGCCCGCGGGTCATGGCCGGTCTCCGGATTCTCCGGCCAGGATTTCATGTACCGGCCATTNTTCATCAGCTGAACGGTTTTTGTGTTGTGTCTTTTTGATTTTGTCGATGGCAACAGCTCCTTACTGCGTGGTAGATATGCCGGATATAATTCCGCGGGTGCACGGACCGGCCACACTGCTGCTCAACGCATTAATCTCAAAATTATATACGCTTTTTAGTGCGAGATGGTTTGATAGAACCATGAGGAGGAGAACCCGAAAGGATTCTTCGATGTGCTGAGAGGAGTATCTGAACCACGGAGTTGTGTCAGGAGCGCTTCTTCTTCCACCAGATATGAGCAAAGGTTGAATCCCCGGAAATAACAACTTCATTTCCCTGTATCCGAATGAGCGGGTTAACGTAGTCATCGACAATCCGCTGCTGCTCCGTTGTAGTTGCACCAAACCGTTTCCGGAAGAACGCGAACATCTCATCACGACTCCCGAACCTGTAATCCTTTTTCAGTGGCAGCATCTTCACATCAGCATAGATCCCCATCTGGTACAAAACCCCGAAGAGGCAGTCCGCTTTCGGTCCCGGGTGGTAGGGGCTTCCGTGGAGCAGGTGCCAGAGATCTGCGTACATCTGTTCCCAGAATGGCATGTCTGCGAACCAGAAGAGGTGGACGGAATCCGATGATACAGCATCCATTTTCCCAGAGCCTCGCGGATATCACTCATCGTCAGCGAAAGAGATGCAACCACGATATCGTACGGTGCTGCAAGATCACGGGCAGGATCGATATCCTCCCAGCGCTTCTGCACGCAGGCAATATTCCGGAATCCTTGTTTTTCCGCACGGTTTTTTAGGACCTCTACCATACCGCCACCAGGTTCTACAGCGGTTATCTCCCTAACCAGCGGGGCAAGAGGAATTGCCAGTGTCCCCGGCCCGGCACCGATATCCAGTACCTTCGAATTCCAGTTGATTTCGAGTGAATCAATGGTCGTCTTCACACGATCATCATACTCANTCCTGGATGAAGAATCGTACCGCTCTGCATTCTCCCGAAGGTTCCAATTATGCGAGGGATCATTGAAATGCTTCGATGACTCGTGCAAGCTCTGCCGTGCCTTCCAGATCTCATTCCAGTCGGGATCCATTAGTACCGGGGAACTCATAAAACACTGTATGCCNCTACCGGTAATAAAGGTCTCATGTTACAAAAAAGAAAGGAAAAAAGAATGAATTTTTATTCATGCCTCATCGCCTCAATCGGAATAAGGTTTGCTGCTTTCCATGCCGGATAAACACCACAAGCAAGACTGATGATGATACCAAAACAGACACCTTCGATAATAGGTATTGCGCTGGACCAGACGAACAAGTACTTCGTGGTGTTTAGCAACAGGGCACTTATTCCATATCCTGCTATTATACTCAATACCCCCCCGATAACACTCCCGATAACGCCAAGGATAGCTGCCTCGTATATGAACATACTCATCACTTCCCGCTTCTGGGTTCCGATACTCCGCATAATACCAATTTCCTTGATACGCTCGGTCACTGACATCATCATAATATTGAATATTGAAACACCCGCGACAATCATGGAAATTCCCCCGATCGCAGTTACAAATGTGGTGATTGCCCCGAATGCAGTGAAAATTGTCGCGAGGGTAGCCTTGCTGTCCATGACGCTGACGACCTTGTCCCTCTTATTCATCTGTTTCTCTATGGTGGTTTTTACAACAGCGGAATCCACACCCTGGTCGACTTTCACGACAACCGTATCATAATCAATCCGGTTATACGTAGTGTCAAACCAGTTTTGGGTAACAACAACGGCAGAATCGGTACTGATATCAAAGCTGATTCCCCTCTCCTCGATGATACCCGTCACCCGCAGGGTTCCTTTGTCCCCATCCGTCCCTATAGAGATCCGCGAACCAACGTTTACATTGTGATCCGTGGCAAATGTTGATCCGACAAGGATCCCGGAATCCGAACGGCTGTAACTCCCTGCCTTCAGCTTCATGAGGTTGGGCACATCATCAGGGTTAAGACCATAAATCGGAGCTACAATCGTATCGCTGCCAACGCCGAGTTTCATAATGTCAGAGGTTTGAAGGACAGGAATAGCGATATTAGGTGCAACTGCACGTTTTATCTGCTGATATTGTTGATCAGTGATCTTCAGGCTTGTCGAACCAACACCGCCCCCCTGCCTGAACCCGGAACCGCCACCGGTGTAGGGGGAAACAATAACACTGTCGCCGACCGTGTGAAGACTATCTGAAACCGATAGTACAAGAGTATTGCCGAGGATCCCCATGGAAGCGATGGCGACAACCCCGATAACAATGCCGAGCATTGCCAGCGTTGAGCGCAACAGATGAATCCGGAGATTACGTTTTGCAATTTCCCAGAAAATCATTCCACGATCCTCCCGTCGGCAATATGGATTGTCCTCCGCGAATATTTGGCTATATTCGGGTCATGCGTGACCATGATAATAGTCGTACCCTTCCGGTTAAGTTCAGACATCAGCTCCATGATACCGGCGCCGGTCTTGGAATCGAGATTGCCGGTCGGTTCATCGCAGAGAAGGATATCAGGATCATTGATGAGTGCCCGGGCTACGGCAACCCGCTGTTGCTGGCCGCCAGAAATCTCTGTCGGAGTATGGGTGAAGAGTGAATCATCCAGCTGTACCAACCTGAGTGCTGCACGCCCTTTTTCAGGATCGACCTCTTTTTGGGATTTCAGCATCATCGGGAAGGTGACGTTTTCGATGATATTTAAGAGAGGGAAGAGGTTGAAATACTGGAAAATAAACCCGATCCGGTCCCTCCTCAGTTCCGTGAGTTCTTTATCGGACATGTCACCGGTACGGATACCGCTGATATAAATGTCTCCGGATGTTGGCGTATCAAGACACCCCATCAGGTTCAGGAGNGTTGACTTCCCGGAACCAGAAGGCCCCATGATGGAGATAAACTCCCCCCGGTCAACCTTGAAGCTTACTCCATCAAGCGCAGTAACGTCTCCTGAAGGAAGCGGGTACACTTTGACTACGTCTTTGAACACCATGACGGGTGGATCGCCCATAAAGGTGGTCACTTCTTGTTCCTTCTCAGGTAGAAATACCACCCGCCGATACAAGCAACAATTACAATCACTACAGCAATAAGGGGGAAGAGAAGATTTAACCCGAAATTATTCTGTGGGCTGGTTCCGGATTTTGTTAGGTTTACATCCTGCAAAGATGTGTACAGGTTGCCATCCGTATCCTTGTACGACAGTTGAATCGGGATACTCGTAGTGCTATTTGAGGAGAACGTAACTTCAAAGCTCCCAAAATCATCAGGTTTGAGCGCCCCAACAATATAGGTCTTGTACGGATCCTGTGGAACCGCTGGCGAAAGTGAAGTTACCATAACGGTATTTGCCGTTTCCAGCCCGGCATTGTTTACATCACCGGTGATGTGATAGATACCACTTTCAGATTTTACCTGAACATTGCTGATAACGGGGTTCGCCTGTTTTTTATCGATCCCAAACGTAATCGGAAGATCTATCTTCTCTTTATGGGGATTATTTCCATTATTATATGTTGCNGTAATCGTCAGGGAAGTCTCCTGCTCCGGGGATATGGTGAAGTTGAGCGGTATTTTTGCACCTGAAGCAAGACTCCCGATGAAGGTTCTTGCCGGAGTAGCTGTTACCCCATTACCCGAAACCTCAATAACGACATTCCTTAAATCATTTTTCCGCGGATTTGCCACTTGTATGAAAATGGTCTTTTTCTTCCCAAGGGAAAATGCATCAGGTTTCTCAAGAATCGTCAGCTCAAGCGGGGTGTTATCCACCTGGACTGTTGCACGGGAGTAAAGACTGTCCGCATCACGGAAGCTCAGGGAGAATGTCGGGTAATACGTTCCATCGGGTGCATCGGCTACAACCGAAAAAACAAACGATTTCGTCTGGAGAGGTCCGATATTGGATGAGGAATCGTAGGGCGTGCTGGTGAGCCTGATATTTTTATCACCGATGGTTACATGATTTACTACGACACTCTGGTCAGAATTACCATTGGTAATATATGCGGTAACAATACCCGCATCATTAGTAAAAAAAGATCCGGGATCAAACGTAATATTGGAAACATAAACATTGCCAGCAGTAACAATGGATTCCGGCGTCGTGAATGCGGTTACTGCACCAATCCCTGTACTGAAAATCAGGCAGAGAGCAGTGAGAATAATAAATCGTGCGTTTTTCATTTAAATCCCTGTCATGGTATAGATGATATAGATAATGTAAACAACAACTGGAATGCCGACACACAGTGCGGAATCCCTTTCAGAAAGCTGTCGGGCATTTCTCATGCCGAATATCCAGATATTTGCACTCCAGAGAAGGAATACGATAGAAATAATTGAGATGATCTGGGTCATCTCCATCATTGCAGGATCATGCATGAGTGCTTTGACCGCATCCTGGATCACTTGCGGGTCCTGGCTTGCGACAGATGAGATTTCCGGAACAATTACTCGCGGAATATACTGCATTGCAACAATTATGGTTAGAATTACCCCCAAAATCTGGGGAAGATAACCGTATCCTATAAACTCAAGCGTTCGTTTAAACGTTCCCTTACCCTTGAACAATGANGATATAAGATAGAATACTCCAGTCCAGATCCCCCAGAAGACGAATATCCCGAATAAAGCGGCAAGAATAGAAGAAATGGCAATTATCGACTCCATACCAGGAATCAACCCTGCCATCATCTTTCCTGTTAATCCCCCGATTAAATACGCATATATAGCTGAGACAATCCCCAGCGCAAGGACGATTAATCCGGGAATTTTGAGACTTTCCTTTTCCGCGATTGCATTTTGGAAAAATGCCCGGGGTTTGAGGAGTATATTTAAAATTACATTTTTCATCCTACAATCACCATTTTTGTTCTTAGAGATTTTTTGTTGTTGCAGAAATAACAACTTCATTACAGATTTTCTCCAGAGTATATTAATGGTATTGAAGATGCAATCGGTAAAAGCGAGTTAATGATACGATACTCCTGACTAACACTCATAAGGACTTGAAGTTCGCTCCTCCTCAAAGGTATATTGTCCGAATAATATGAAATTTTCATTTCATTCACTCACAAAAATCACGAAATATCGAAAAAAATGTACATGTCATTGAAGTGTACAAATTTGTTGCACAATGTATATATTTATACAAAACAAGTATTTTGTATGCAGACAAAAATTTTCCTCGATGAGGAGCAGATACCAAAAAAGTGGTATAATGTCCAGGCGGACCTGAAGTCCCCGCTCGACCCGCCCCTCCATCCCAAGACCCAGAAACCAATCGGGCCTGAGGATCTTTCAGCCATCTTCCCGATGGAGCTGATAAGGCAGGAAGTGACCACCGATCGTCATATTTCTATCCCCGAAGAGGTCCAGGATGTAATGCGTCTCTGGAGGCCAAGCCCCTTGTACCGTGCCCACCGTCTTGAAAAATTCTTGAAGACGCCGGCAAAGATTTACTATAAGTGGGAGGGGGTCAGCCCGGCCGGCAGTCACAAAACGAACACATCGATCCCTCAGGCGTATTACAATATGAAGGCAGGGATCGAGAGGATTGCAACCGAGACCGGGGCAGGTCAGTGGGGTTCGGCTATGGCCTTTGCCACGATGCTGTATGATCTTGAATGTACGATATACATGGTCCGATCGAGCTATACACAGAAACCCTACAGGAAGTCGATGATGCATGTCTGGGGTGCCGAATGTCTTCCCAGCCCGAGCACCAAGACAAATGCCGGCAGGGCAATGCTCGAAAAAGACCCTGATACCCCGGGAAGTCTGGGAATGGCCATATCTGAAGCGGTTGAGGATGCGGCCTCCCACAGCAACACCAACTACGCCTTGGGCTCGGTATTGAACCATGTCTGTCTCCACCAGACAGTGATTGGACTCGAATGCCGTGAACAGCTTGCAATGGTTGATGATTATCCTGATGTGGTGATCGGGTGCGTAGGCGGGGGGTCCAACTTCGCCGGCATCTCGTTCCCGTTTGCCGGGGATAAGTTGACCGGGAAGCATAAGGATGTGGATATCATCGGTGCCGAACCGGCATCCTGCCCCACGCTGACAAAAGGGTTGTTCACGTACGATCTTGCCGATGAAGCTGGGTATACCCCGCTTCTCAAAATGTTCACACTGGGCCATGACTTTGTTCCGCCTTCAATGCATGCGGGGGGTCTCCGCTATCATGGCGATTCCCCAATTGTCTCCCGGCTTGTAAATGACGGTGTGATGCGGGCTGTGGCGTACCATCAGAGCGAAGTCTTTGATGCAGCCCAGACTTTTGCCCGGACAGAAGGAATTATTGTCGCTCCAGAAACGTCTCATGCAGTAAAATCTGCGATTGATGAGGCTCTCAAATGTAAAAAGACAGGTGAAGATAAGACAATCCTGTTCAACTGTTCCGGCCATGGCAATTTTGATATGTCTGCGTATGATGCCTATTACGAAGGNAAACTGGTGGACTACGAGTACCCGGACGAGCTGATCAAGGAGTCACTTGCCCGGATACCCAAAATCTCCTAAAAAAATTCCTTTTTTATGAAACGCATCGGATTTCTCATCAACCCTATTGCCGGTATGGGGGGAGCGGTGGGGCTTAAGGGCACCGATGGNAACGTGGAGGAAGCCCGACGTCGGGGAGCATTGCCGCTTGCACAAAACCGGGCTCGTATAACGCTTTCGCTGCTGTCACACGATAAAAGGCTGGATTTTGTCACTTGTTCGGGTGCCATGGGTGAGGACGCTCTCAGGGAAACAGGGATCCAGCAGTATCAGGTAATCTATCATTTCAAAGGTGAAAGTAATGCCCAGAATACCCGTCAGGCTGTACAAGCGTTCCTGAAAGCCGGTGTTGACCTCCTCCTTTTTTGTGGCGGTGACGGGACTGCCAGGGACATCTTTGATGAGGTAGGAAGAAATGTGCCGATTCTGGGGATTCCCGCTGGTGTTAAGATGTATTCTGCCGTCTTTGCCATTGATCCGGTCACAGCAGCAGAGCTTGTGGCAGGATACCAGATAAAATCCCTGCGGGACTCTGAAGTAATGGATGTTGACGAGGAAGCTTACCGGACAGGGGAGCTGAAAACACGGTTACACGGTATTGCCCGCACTCCGGTTCTGCCTGGTAAAGTTCAACTCTCCAAGCAAATTTTTGAAGAAGGTGATGAAGAACGTGCAAAAGGAGAAATCGCCCGCTTTATCCACGAGATTATGATCCCGGATGTGCTCTACATCCTCTGTGCAGGAACAACAACTGACTCCATTGCCCGTGCACTCGGGGTGAAAAAAACCCTTCTGGGTGTAGATGCAGTCAAGAACGGGAAAACTGTTGCTCTGGATATTGATGAAAAAACACTCTGGGCTTTAATCGAGCAGGGGCAGGAGGCAAAAATTCTCATCAGCCCGATCGGTGCACAGGGTTTTATACTCGGGCGGGGCAACCAGCAGATAAGTGCCCGCATAGTACGACGGGTGGGTATCGGCAACATAATTGTGGTTGCAACACCGCATAAATTGCGGGAAACACCGGTTCTCTACGTGGACTCCGGCGATCCAGCACTTGATGCTGAGTTTGGCGATTCGGTTCTTGTGGTTTCGGGCTACCGAATGGCCCAGCGAAAACGCATCTATCAGGCCGAGCGTGGATAAAAAAAATTAGTTTTTCTGGGGTGCTTGTGGCGGTTTTAGGAGAGCGAATGCGATCCCCAGCCCGACTATTGCAAGCACAAGAACATAGGGAAATACACCCATGTAGGATCCGGTTGATGTTTTAATGAACCCGGCCAACTGCGGTCCTGCAATGCCACCCGCACCATAGGCAAGGAACATTACCCCGTAGCATCGTGGGTAATCACAGGTACCGAAGTAACTTGCCGTAGCAGTAGGGGCAATGGCCAGCCATCCGCCAAGGCAGCCCCACAGGATGGCGAAGACAAGGATGTATACCGGAACGGTCGGGATTTGCCAGATGAGAAGTGATGCCAGTGCGATAAGAACGAAGGTCAGCATCGCCGTATTCCGGGGGGTCAGCTTGTCAGTAAGGGTACCAAAGACCGGGCGTCCAAAACCGTTGAATATGGCAAAGACTCCAACAAGAATTGTTGCAAGACCTGTCTCAACACCAACATCGATGCCAACAGGTTTTGCAATGCCAATCGCCATAAGCCCNGCAAGACAGCCGATAAAGTAGCAGGCCCAGAGTGCATAAAATGTGGATGATCTGAGCATCTGGTTACGGTTGCATTCACACGTGACAGCCTGACCGGCTGCCGGGGCAGGAGGTGTCCATCCGGCAGGTTTCCACCCGGCTGCAGGGAATTTCAGGGGCAGTGCGAGTATGACGATCAGGATGATAAATGCAATACCAAACACCCTGAATGTGTTCATGACTCCTGTGGCACCAATGAGGAATCCTGCAATATTGGCAGTCAGCAGTGCAGAGAATCCGAACCCGAGCAGGGTCAGTCCAACGGCCAGTCCACGGCGGTCCGGGAACCAGCGGGCTGCAATGGCAACCGGTACACCGTAAGCTATACCAACGCCAATACCGGCAATCACCCCNTAGAAAATGTAGAGCCACTGGACAGAGCCGGCAAATGACGAGAGTAACCAGCCAAGCCCGGTAAGGCATCCGCCTACGATGGTAATGTTCCTAGGGCCATATTTTTCGATATATTTACCGGTAAACGGCATTGCTATAGCGAAGAATGCCAGGAAGACGGAAAACGGCAACAGGATCTCACTTGCGGTTACTGCCTGACCAAGTTCCTTGGTGAAGTAGGATGTAAGTGGTCCGACAAAGACGCTCCATGAATAAATCGAACCTAAACACAGATTGATAATCATGCCAAGAATGACAAGAATCCAGCGCCCTTTTTCCGGTTCCATACCGAATATTTTCTCCTGTACTGTTTCGCTCATTTTTCCTCAAAAATTTTAAGATTATTCTTCCAGCGTTGATATGTCACCCGGGTCCATACCCATTTCCTTGGCTTTTAAAACACGGCGCATAATCTTCCCGCTCCGGGTCTTGGGGAGTTTATCGACAAATTCAATTTCCTGCGGGACTGCGATTGGACCCAGAGTCATACGCACATGATACATCAAATCGTGCATGAGTTTTTCGCTCGGGGAATTGCCTACCCGGAGGATTACAAACGCTTTAATGGAATTGCCTTTCATTGCGTCAGGTTTTCCGATAACCGCCGATTCTGCGACTGCATGATGGGAGACAAGTGAGCTTTCCACTTCTGCTGTACCGATATTGTGCCCTGCAACGACGATGATGTCATCTGAACGGCCAAGAATCATAATGTAACCGTCCTTACCTTTCACTGCAAGATCGCCGACAGTGTAGACCCCTTTGATAGTCTCCCAGTACTTGCGGTAGCGCTCATCATCCTTCCACACGGTCCTGAGCATGGATGGCCACGGGGATTTGATGACCAGAAGCCCTCCCGTTCCCGGTTTGACTGAGTTCCCCTCCTTGTCAACCACATCAGCTTCAATGCCGGGGATGGGTTTTCCGGCAAAACCCGGGCGCATGGGTTCCCCGATCATCGTGGTAATCATATGCATACCGGTCTCGGTCTGCCACCAGGTGTCGAGGATTGGGATCTTGTCCTTTCCGATGACATGGTAATACCACTCAAATGCCTCAGGGTTCAGTGGCTCTCCGACCGATCCGATTATACGAAGCGAGCTTAAGTTATACTTGTTGGGCCACGCCTCCCCCATCTTCATGAACATCCGGATCGCGGTAGGTGCTGTATAGAAGATAGTAATTTTCTGCTCATCAATCAGGTTCCAGTAACTGCCAGCATCCGGATAATCCGGCGTCATCTCGGAAATAAACACCGTCGCCCCGACAGCCAGCGGACCGTAAACGATGTAGCTGTGGCCGGTGATCCAGCCCGGATCTGCGGTACACCAGAAAATATCGTGATCTTTCATGTCGAAAATGTATTTACTGGTATAGTAGGTTCCGACCATATATCCGGCACAGGTATGAACAATCCCTTTGGGTTTGCCGGTGGATCCGCTGGTATATAAGGTAAAAAGCGGGTCTTCTGCATCCATGACTTCAGGCAGGCATTCCTGCGATGCATTCTCCATTATTTCGTTGAAATCAAGTTCGAGGTCCGGCCTCAAATCAACCGGGGGATCCTGTCGCCTGAGCACAATGACATGTTCGACCGATGGAGCGTTGATAAGTGCCTCCTCAACAATCGATTTCAGCTGGATGGTTTTTCCGCGCCGCATACCAATATCTGCGGTGATGACGACCTTGGCAGAAGCATCCTGGATACGCATGTTGAGTGCTGCCGGGCCAAAACCACCGAACACGACGCTGTGAATTGCACCGATACGGGCGCAGGCAAGCATCGAAATTACCTGTTCGGGTACGAGCGGCATGTAGATGCAGACACGATCACCTTTCTTCACACCGATCTTTTTCAATGCGTTTGCAAACCGCATTACTTTGCTGAGGAGCTGCTGGTACGTGAAGATTCGTTCTACACCCTTCTCACCTCTCCAGATGAGTGCTGCCTTGTTCCGCCGCTGGTTTTTCACGTGGCGATCAAGACAGTTTGCGGTGATGTTAAGCTGGGCGTTGACGAACCATTTCGCATAGGGNTACTTCCACTCNTTCACCGTTTTCCAGTGCCGGATCCATTCCAGCTCGGAGGCCATTTTGCCCCAGAATCCATCCGGATCAGCCAGAAAATCCTTGTAGGCTTTCTGGTAATCTCCCATCCATGCATTTTTTTTGTACTGTGGGTCGGGCGTGTATGTTTTCACATCCTCGACGAGTCTGACATTAAAATCCTCGGTCATTTCCCACCTATTTAACATTATTAATCATGTTAATAACGTATTTAAAAATTCTGATTGAGATTCAATATCCCTAAGAAAAAGAACAAATCTACAAATTAGCTTTGGTATAAGAAGAATTATCTATCAGGCTTTTTTAATATAGGGTTGATGCTTAAAAAATTCAAAGGATGTCTGCTTGGTGCTGCAATCGGCGATGCACTCGGCATGCCCAACGAAAGCACATCCCCCAACCTCAAAAAAATGAAGTACGGGTACCGTCGCCCGTACAAAAACCATCCAAATGAGGGATTAAATCCCGGACAATACACAGATGATACCCAGTTGATGATTCTTGTCGCGACACTCCTCGCTGATGGAAAATACAATGAGGAACGATACTTCACTGCACTCCGAGAGCTTTATGATCGTGGCAAATTCCGCTTTCCTGATGGGTCGATCTCTTCGGTGTGTGAGCATCCGGTAAAAGAGAATATACCCCAGAAAGGAGTGAAATCAACTACTTCCGGATGCCTTCCGGTTGCGATCCCATTCGGGCTGACGTTTCCTGACATGAATGAAGGATGTGAACGAGCAGTGCGTGCGTGCAACGTTACCCATACTCATCCGGCAGTACATGCGGCAGTTTCAACCTTTGTAACCCTCCTGTATCATGCGCTTCACGATACACCTGATCCCCTCAAAAGAGCTTTGGATAAAGCCCAGGTTGAAGATGAGGTGCTTGGGGGAAAAATAAGAAATGCACTTGTGCTGGAAAAAGAAGGAATGGACACCGAAACGGCATTACTAAAAATTGGCAATGATGTATCTGTTTTCCAGACACTCCCCATTGCGATCTTCCTGATCAGCAGATATTCCAAACCCTCCGATCTTCTTACCGTCGCAGCAAATGCGGGTGGAAATACCGATACCATCGGGCTTATCTGCGGTGCATACCTTGGTGCGGCGAAAGGTATCGATGCACTTCCGGTTGATTTACTGGAAGGACTTGAAGACAGGCAGAGAATTGAACTCCTTGGACAACGCCTACATACCCTATTTTTGCATAAACTGGAGCAAATATAAAGGAATTTTTCTTATTTCCTGGATTTTATTAAAGATCTAAACCAGCCGTGCTTTAAAAAGCATTAAATTTTTACAATCGGATACTCTGTTATGAAAATTGCGATTATCGGGGCTTCCGGTTATGCCGGTGGTGAGCTGATACGCCTCCTCATTCACCACTCAACCGCAAAAGTTACCTGTGCCACTTCCCGCAAACTTGCGGGAACCCCCCTTGATCAGGTTCATCCCCACCTCAAAGGGTTTACCGATCTCAAATTTGAAAACCCGGAAATTGATGCGATTGATGCAGATGTTGCATTTCTCGCAGTTCCTCACACAGCTGCTATGACCTATGCTGGCAGACTACTATCGAGGGGAATAAAAGTAGTGGATCTCAGTGCCGATTATCGTTTACCAAAAGCGATCTATGAGAAGGTGTACGGGGTTANCCATTCGGATTATTTCCCTGCACCTTATGGTATCCCGGAGCTNCACCGGAAGGATTGCGTCAATGCGAAATTNGTTGCAAACCCCGGGTGTTTCCCAACCGGTGCAACTCTTGCAGCAGCTCCACTGGCGAAATATGCTCATACGGTAATTTTTGACTCTAAAACCGGTGTGAGTGGTGCCGGGGACAACCCCTCCGCAACAACGCACTATCCNAACATCGGGGATAATGTTGTGCCGTACAAGTGGACGACCCACCGGCACCTTGCCGAGATGAAACAGGAGCTGGCACACCTCGGTTCGAAGGCGAAATGCTACTTCACCCCCCACCTTGTCCCCGTCAACCGGGGCATCCTGACCACAGCGCACATCCTGCTCAATGAGCCCATGGAGCAGAAAGACGTGGAGAAGATCTACCACGACTTCTACAAGGGCGAATACTTTGTCCGTTACCAGAAACCCTCCCTCGCTGCAGTCCGGGGAAGCAACTTCTGCGATGTTATGGTGGAGAGCGAAGGCCTTNGGGTCGTTGCAGCATCTGCCATCGATAATCTTGTCAAGGGGGCAAGCGGCCAGGCAATTCAGAATATGAACCTGATGTGCGGACTGAACGAACAGGACGGGCTTATTGGGGCAGGAATGCTGCCGTAGGTGAATACTGATGTTGGTAAAAGATGCTATGACAAAAGACCCTGTTGTATGCACTGCGGAAACATCCCTCCGCGACGCAGTAGGTCTAATGCGGAAGCACCATATCGGCGGGCTTCCGGTTATGGAAGGTACGGAACTCGTCGGAATGCTTACAGAATCTGATCTGATCTCGCTCCTTGAGTCCGAAAGGATTTCCGATGACCTTTGGCTTCCGTCTCCCTTAGAGATTATCGAGATCCCTATCCGTGAGTACATCAACTGGGAGAAGACAAAACATGCACTTCGCAACATTGGGGATATGCAGGCAAAAAAGGTGATGACGCGTCGTGTAATCACTGCAACGGAAGATATGGATATCGAGGCAGCTGCAGCACTGATGCTCAAAGAAGGGATCGTACGCCTGCCAGTGGTGAGAGGGAAAAAACTGGTAGGAATCTTGGCAAGGGCTGATATTATCAATGCAGTTGGGTCTTCCTATTCTGACAAGGGGGGAGCTGAGAGTTAAATGACTTTTCAAAGTATCTGTGCAGTAAAGGGCGTAAAAGCGTTCGGGCTGAAAGAAGGAAAGTACGGGTTGACACTCATACGGGCAAGCGGAACAGCAGCTGGTGTATTTACCGAAAATCTTGTCAAAGCAGCTCCCATTGAACTTATGCGGAAACAGATAAAAAATGGGAGACTGGAAGCAGTGATAGCAAACAGCGGGTGTGCCAATGCCTACACAGGAAAAAAAGGATATTCAGATGCTGTTGCGATGACCGGGTTTGCCGGTTCTGCACTGGGTGTCGAGCCGGATCTGGTTGGCGTTGCCAGTACTGGTGTCATAGGGCGGTATCTCGATCTTCCCCTCATAAAACGACAGTGTGAGGAAATAGCACCAAAGATCGAATGTACCCAGGAAGCCGAAAAATTAGCAGCACAGGCAATTTTGACAACCGATACGTTTCCCAAACATGCACTTGTCCAAAAAGAAACATTCACCGTTGGGGGAATTACCAAGGGAAGTGGGATGATCGCACCAAATATGGGGACAATGCTCGCATTTATCTATACCGATACGGATATCGGTGCAAAACCCTTGACGCAAGCCCTCAGACTGGCTACCAGACGCACATTCAATCGCATTGTCGTTGATGGAGACATGAGTACGAATGATATTGCGCTTTGCACCGCAACCGGGGAATCAGGAAGGGTAAATCCCGTTGAGTTTTCTGGGGCTCTTGAGGAGTGCTGTCGTCTGCTTGCACAGCAGATCGCAGCAGATGGTGAAGGTGCAACAAAATTACTGGAGGTGACCGTAATGGGAGCAAAAAAGGAAGACGGAGCCGCAAAGGTTGCTCGCACCATTATCGAGTCTCCGCTGGTAAAGACTGCTGTATATGGGGAAGATCCAAACTGGGGAAGAGTAGTAGCGGCAGCCGGGCGTGCAGGTGTTGAGTTTGATCCGAATGCAATTTCACTCTGGATCAGTGATGGTACTCAGAAGCATCCTTTGGTCAAGTCCGGAGAGATTATCGCAGATCTGAAAAAGGCAAAAGAGGCAATGCACGGTAAAAAAGTCATCTTTATTCTTGACCTGGCAGCGGGAAAAGAAGAAGCAACCGCATGGGGTTGCGATCTGACCGAACGCTATGTCGAGATCAACGGGAGGTATACCACATGATGAAGCGGGAAGATGTTCTTATGGAGGCACTGCCTTACATCCAGCAGTTTCATGGTAAAACTATCGTAATCAAGCTTGGCGGCCATGCAATGGTAGATCCGGTTGTACTGGAAAATGCCATCCGAGATGCAGTTCTCCTGCATTATGTGGGAATCCGCGTGGTACTCGTGCATGGCGGTGGACCTGAAATTTCAGAGAAGATGAAAGCGATGGGCAAAGAATCTGTATTTGTTGGGGGACTCAGGGTAACCGACCAGGAAACCCTCGAGATCGCTCAGATGGTTCTTGTCGGGAAGATCAACAACGGAATTGTTTCACTGATCGCAAAATGCGGTGCCCGGGGCGTGGGGTTGTCGGGAAGCGACGGGAACATGATCATCGCCAGAAAAATGGATCTCCAGAGGGTGGATGTCGGGGGTGTACAAAAAGAAGTCGATCTCGGGCACGTGGGGGAGATAGAATGGATAGATCCAGCCCTCCTGAACACCCTTCTTGACAAAAGCTATATTCCGGTAGTTGCCCCTATTGCAATCGACAGGTCCGGGGGCAGTTTAAACATCAACGCTGACACCGCAGCCGGGGATATCGCAATCGCACTTAAAGCATACAAGCTGGTCAATATGACAGATGTTGATGGTGTGATGGACGCAAAACGTTCAAAAGTGTATCGTAAACTTACCATTGCTGAAGCGAACTCTATGCAGAAAACAGGAGCGATCGGTGAAGGTATGATCCCAAAGGTGGGCTCGGTAATTAAAGCAGTGGAAAACGGTGTCAGTTATGCTCATATTATAAATGGCAATATTGAGCATAATCTCATTCTCGAACTCTTCACCCGTGACGGTGTGGGGACGATGATATCCTTAAAATAACTGTTTTCCTCATATTGCAGACCGGCATTTTATTAAAGCTTAAAACCAGATTTCTACAGTGGTTTAAGAATGGATAACACGCTGAAGATTGTTGCAGGAGTGTTCATCATGATACTGATCGCCTGCTTGGTATTTTTTTTTGTCATACCCCAGCCATCAGCAGAATCCCCTTCCGTTGGAGCGGACACTTCAGTTGAGGGAAATGTTACTGTCTATTTCTTTTACGGGGAAGAATGCCCGCATTGTCATAATGTAATGCCCTTCATCCAGAATATTTCAAAAAAATATCCGGGTGTAGATTTCCGCATCCTCGAAACCTGGCACAACGAGACCAACCAGGCACTCTCGCTATCACTTCACCAGAAACTAGGTATTCAAAGTGCAGGTGTTCCTGAGGTCATTGTTGTCGGTAATAATACTCCTCTCGTCGGAGATCGTGCCATTCCTGAAGAACTCGAAGGTGTCATCCTCGAACAATTAAAAAAAAAGCAATAACAGATGAACTGAAATTAACTAAAACTTCTCTTTCTTCAGATACATCATCAAAAAATTCGACTATCAGCGCAGTCTATTTTTACGGTGAAGGTTGCAGTCATTGTGAAAAGGTAAAACCTCTCATCACCGATCTTCAAACCCGTTATCCAGAACTCAACCTTTCCTGGCTTGAAGTGTATAACAATCCTGACAACGGGAAAAAGTTGTTGGAAATGAGCCGGAAGTACGGGGTAACCATTCCAGGAATTCCAGTAGTCTTCATCGGGAACAGCAGCTTGGTGGGCGATACTGAAATTGCAGACCGGTTTGAATCTGAGATCCTTATCGAGAAACAGCGTCTCGCGTCCTGTAACGGCACCGCCCAACCAGGGACACTAAATAAGGATCCCACCTGCCCGCCGGGAACTTTGCAACTAAGCCTGTCGCTGGTCATCTTCGCAGCCATGGTTGACAGTGCCAATCCCTGCGGTCTGTCCGTGCTGGTCTTTCTCTTGATCCCGATAGCTGCTGCCGGGAGCAGGAAGCGGATCCTGCTTGTCGGCTGTGCGTATATCGCAGCGATGTTCCTGTGTCATCTTCTCGTAGGAATCGGGCTGTTCTCCGTGTTCTCCCTCTCCGGATTCTCACGGGTTTTTGCTCTTATCGGGGGAGCAGTGGCTCTTCTTCTGGGGCTTATAACGATCATCGATGTGCTCCGCAACAAGGAGACTTTTATCCTTTCTATACCGGAATCGAAAAAAGGACTAATCGGGAATTATATCCGAATCGCGTCGCTCCCCGCAGCATTTGTATTAGGGATCCTGGCCGGTATCCTCGGTTTTGCCTGTACCGGAGGTATCTATATCGGTATACTCAGTCTTATGGGAAAGGAGATGACCGTAATGTCCGGGTTGCCATGGCTTATACTGTATAACGTTGTCTACATACTCCCTCTTCTNCTGATCACCATTCTCATTGCATACGGTATTTCGACGGAAAGGGCTGACAGCATGAGGGCAGAGTACAAGCGTGCACTCAGAATGGTTATAGGCGTGGCACTGGTAGTCCTCGGGTCAGTTATACTTCTTGGATGGTTGGGGTAAACAACTACCTGTTTTCGGCACTGTTACAGAAAATCTGGGAAAAAATTCTATCAGGTGAATAGTTCCAGAAACTATATTTTTTTTAAAAAAGCACAGTCAAGGAAGATTACCCTCTCCTGAAAAGTCCCGCTGCCTGTCTTCGCTCATGGCGATGAGAATTTCAAAAACTTTCTGAACTGCCACGGGATCAATTTTATATTCAACTGCAAGTTCAAAGACCGATTCAAGCACCTCCGCGGTCCTGTGTTCATCGTGTACAGGCATCCCTGCATGAATCTTGATCTTGGCTATTTTTCGGGCATAGTCCTGCCGTTGAGCAATAAGACGGATAATCTCCCTGTCACCTTTGGTGATATCAGCTCGTACTTTNTCGAGGGACATATGAAGTATATATCCGATAATTCAAAATAAACATAATCCTTTGAAGCCCCTACACCAAAACAGATAACAGAGAAAGACCCTATTTNATCAGGTGTTTGTATGCTCGAACGCATATCCCGACGTGAAGAATTTGATCTGTTCATAGCCTGGATCGCAATCTCTCTTGCATTTTTGATAGTGCAGATTG
>Ga0031658_1000069_pt1 | contig 17441 bp, 20 predicted proteins | sample FrelakmetPLP11PL_FD_55179 | JGI IMG/M metagenome (GOLD analysis project Ga0031658, IMG submission 55179) | Freshwater lake sediment microbial communities from the University of Notre Dame, USA, for methane emissions studies - PLP11 PL | ecosystem: Environmental > Aquatic > Freshwater > Lake >...
CTTAACGGAGACATGGCGGTGTTATATCCTGTTTACTATGGCGATAATATAATAGATAGAACATTTAGCACAATAAAGCAATGGTATCCTGATACATTCTATAAAAGCCCTGATCTAGTAATGTACAATAAAAAAGTTTACCGGTGTACGGCTGATAATTATATATCAGGGGAGGCTCCTGATCAGAGCAAACACTATAAACTAACTGCTATTAATGATCAGGGCTTTAAAATTTCAGCGCAAAAGAGATTTAGAAACTCTCTAGACAATTTTTGTAATATGTTCCTAGCCTGTTACAGATACGATAAAAATATTTTAGCATACGAAACAGAGAAAAATAATATAGGTTATAGAAAGCCTACTTTTTGCACCTTAACACTACCGGTAAAAGTAGATCCCGGAGAGGATAAAAATATAAAGAGGCTGTTTGATGATTGGTTACAGGCTATTATAAAAAGTAATAAGGTTAGGCTATATATTTGGAGAGCTGAGGCTCAGCTATCAGGAAATATCCATTTTCATGTAGTGTTTGATCGTTTTTTAGATTACAAACAACTTAAAAAAAAATGGTATAATCTGTTAAAAGTCAATAACTTAACACATAAAAAGCTAAGTTATGAGGAGCACTCCAGGATAGTATGGATCCAGGAGCTACCTAATCCTGAACTAATAAAACATGAGCTCTCCGGCTACTTTGCTCAGGATGAAGATGAGGAAGGTAATATTTACTATAAACACAAAAAACAGGATGAGAGCGGAGCTCCTGTATATGTTAGAAAAATACAGGGGCGCCAATGGGGAGACTGCGACTTGTTGAAATATGATCCTTTTACTATAAATAATATAACAGGAGATTTAATAGAGCTATTAGCAAGTAATTACCTATTTAATAAGCAAATTATAAGCAACGATATAAAAGTGGGGGAGCTCTATATTTATAAACAAATAATCCATAAAAAGGGAAAAAAGCCCTTTTTATTAAAAAAACAGTTACATAAATATATAGAGGATAGGATGTTAATTTATCATCTAGCCAGGGCCTCTAAAATATACACTAATAGGCCTATAGATCCTACTTTATGGGGTTACTGTTTTGATAACAGAAACATAGAAATTAATCATGCGTACAGGAACGAAAAAAAATTACCCTGTTATGATACATACAAAAATGCAGTTATTTAAAAAGAGATCAGATAACTCTAAGCACCCATTACAAAGCAACACGCTCCAGGGATTAATCATTTATTTAATAGTCTATATATTAAAACAGTTAGGACTAATAGAGCATGCTGATCCATTACAGGCAGTTAATGAGATACCAGGTAACGGAGAGGCAATTATTCAGATAATAGCTCAGGGAGTAGGCCTGTATAAAATTATAAAAGGACTATTTAACAAACAGAGAGGGCCTCTATCAATTAGGGAGCACTCCCATGAAGATAAGTAATATAGATAGTTTTGGAGCTATAGCTATAAGCTCCAGTGTACTATGTTTTAATAATTTTCTAAATGTCTTAACTACTAACTCAATAATAGAGGTTATTAACGCATGCTTCCAGGTGCTTATATCTGTATCAACTTTAGTTCTTTGTTTTATTAAAATACGTAACGAAATATCAAAAAAGAATGAAAAAAAGGACAATATTGACTGATATAGTAATTTTAATTATTATATTATCTTTGCTCAGCTTTGCGGCTTTACAACTATATGCTAACTAAAGACAAGAGAATGAGTAAAAGGTCTTTTTTACTAAAGATCTATAATATAGATGAGGTAGTGGCTAGTATTCAGGAGATAGCAAGGGAATTTTCTAATCATCCGGTTATATTAGAAATAGCTATAGCGGCCCTAGAAAGTAATAACCCGGCAAAATATATATATGAATACGCGTATAATTCAGCTGTATTTAGAACGGATTTAACAGACGATCAAAATATAAGGACTCCTCTCAGATTATTAAAAGATCAGGAGGCTAACTGTGTAGATTATACATGCTTTATGTCGGCATGCTTAACAGCGGCTAATATTCCACATAAATACAGGGTGGCGGCTGTAAATGATAAATATCTAAACCATATTTATTTAATTATCAATAATTTAGCGGCTGATCCGGTAATAGGTCAGGCTCAGGATGGCTCAGATAGTTTTAGTAACAGGCCGGGCCCTATTTTTTACGGACTAGAGAATAAATTTGAATTTAAACAAGATTATAAAATGGATCTATACAGATTAAATGGCTATAAGCGAAAAGTAATTAATAACGGAATTATAGGTAATGTATATAGCGGCCTAAATGGTGGACTAATTCAGAGGAGGTACTCTGATACAACTAAAGGCGGTGTATATATCAACCCACAAGAGGGAGTAATTAAGGATAATATAGGAATAGCTCCTCCTCCTCCTCCTACTACTACTACTCCTACTACAGGATCTAGTTTATTAACTCCCATGTTAATTATAGGCGGTGCTTTGGCTATTAAACTATTAATAAAATAGTTATGATAAAAAGAAAATTAAACGGAGCAAAAAAAATAAACGGCCCTAATTGCGATGCAGAGGCAAGCAAAGCTTTTACTGCGGCTGTTATTGCTAGTGGTTTAGCAGGACCGGCCGCTGTAGTTTTTGCTAATGATATAGCAATAAATGAGAAGAAAAAGTGTATATGCAGAAATAACGCTGAGTATTATAGAGATAATAACTCATGGGCTCAGTATGGAGGAAATAGTGCTACTATCTACTCATGGACTTACGACGCATGTAGTAGTGAGCCTTTAAGAACTATAGGATCCTCAGCTAATGAGAATAGCTATTTATATTACAATGAGTATATAAAACAAACTAGTCAGGCTCCGGTAACACCTGCAGGAGGAGGAGGAGGAGCTGTTATTCCTGGATCACCAACAACAACAACAACAACAACAACAACTCAAACAGGACAAAGCTTTATTTTGCCGGCACTATTAGGAGCGGCTATCTTATTATTACCTTTCCCTTAATTTAGATAGATTTTGTAATTAATTAATAATCAATATATTTGCATAAATGATCAGGAGAAAATTAGGACAGACCAAAATAGCTACTACTACTATAAAGCCTACAGATATTAAAACAGCCGGGGAGATAGTAATAGGAGATACTACTACTCCTATAGTAAAAGCCGGTGGAATAGATATTATTACTACTACAGATTTACAGAGCTCTCCTGTTATTACTCAATCTGAAGTATTAACACAAGAGGAAATGATGTTACCGGATAGCTCCAGGCCTACAAATGACAGTAGTAATATGTCGGATAGTGCTACCTTAACTCAGGATCAACAGTTACAAACTACTGAGCCTCCTAAAAAGTCATTCCCATGGTGGATCCTATTAGTAGGTGCAGGATTAATTTACATGATAAGTCGTAAAAGATGATCTATAGAAAATTAACATGCGGCTGTGGTGGTGATTGCTGTAATAAATTACAGGGAGACAATAATTTTTTAGGCGATATATTAGGCTCTATAGGTGGAATATTCGGCTCAACAGGAACAGGGCCGACTACAGGAGGTTGCACTCTCTCATGTAACTTATCCTTTTTAAGCGATCAGGCGGCCAGGCAAGCATGCCTAAATAATTGTATTTCACAAGTAGGCAACCAACAACAACAACTCATGCCAAGTATGGGACAGGGTATAGATTTAACTACTATAGCTATAATAGGTATAGGAGGATTAATAGCTTATAAATTAATATCAAAAAAATGAGACGAATAAACGGCTATTTAGAGGATCTTATAACAGGACAACCCGGCACTACTCAGCCTATAGTAACCTTTGGAATAACTATGGATAATTCACAGTTAATAAGACTAGGGGCTACTATCTTTTTAAGCATGGCCGCGGCTTTAATCATAACTAATAAAATAACTAAATAAACAATAAATAAAATGGCTAAGAAAATGAAAAAAAAATACCGTTCTAAGTTTCAAGGAACGGCAACACGCGGAGGAATAGTTCCTTCTATTTTAGGCGGTGTAGCGGGTGGAGCTGTGGCTAACTATGTAGCCGGCTTCGCTGATACGCTTTTACCTGTAGATACAGGAACTAAAACCTATTTAACTCCGGCTCTATTAGTAGGAGCGGGAGCTCTAACTAACATGTTCCTACCTAAATTGCCTACAGTAGGCGCGGGCATGTATGGTGTTGCGGGTGCTATGTTCTTACAGGCTTTTATGACTCCAGCGGCTACAGGATCAACTCCTACGGCTCCGGTACAGGGCTATGATACTAACCCATCATATTTTACAGTAATCTAAACAAAAAACAAAAAAAAAACACATAACACATGAAAGGAATGAACCAACCCAACCTAACATCATTAATTGGTGTAGGTGCAGTTAAAACGGCTTTTGTTAAATTATTACAAGCCGCTAAAATTATTACACGTCCTGAGGATGTCTTAGCCTTTAATAAAAATATAGGAGACGTAGTAGCTTTCCAGGCGCAGAATATAACAAACACAAACCCAAACTCTAGTATTACATTTTTCGACAATGTATCCGGACTATCAGGCAACTATAACACACAGGGCGGCTTTCGCTCAGCTAATGAACATATAGCAGTTTATGGTATTAGAATAATGAGTGCAGTAAGTGCTACTCTTAATATTTCAGATTGGGCACCAGGTTTAACAGAGGGCACAGCTCAAAACGGAACTTTAACCTTAACTGTAGCCGGAACAAATGTATTGAGAACTATTCCTCTTGATATTTTTAACGGAGATGGCACTGAAAGCTCAGAAATAGGCGTATATAATCTTAACGCTCCTATTTTGATCCCGGCTCAGCAACCTGTAACATGCACTCTAACTTTTCCCGCGGCTACACTTGCTAACCTTAATGTAAAAATTGAGCTATTATCTTTCGGCTTATTCTCTTAATAAAAATTAGTTTCATATAAATTTGGATTAAAGGCTACGCGCTCAGAGCGTGGCCTTTTTTATCAGATCAAAAAAACAAAAAAAAACATGGCTAGATTAAGCACATCAACAAATTTTCGCGCGGTAGGTAATTTACTACAAGCCGCGGCCTCAGCTAATGGGCAACAATTCTCTTTTACCGGACAAAAAGGACAGGGGCCGGTAATTGCTATAGAGATTATAGTAGAAGAGGTAGCTACAGCTGTTAAGGGAGCTACTATATCAGTAAGAGCTGATAGCAACCCGGTTATAGAAACTATTCCTTTAACACAATTCGCTACAAACTTTCAGGGGCACAAACGGATTTACCCTGTATTAAATGTAAATGATGACGCTAATTTCACAGTAGTAATAAATAATCCTGTTGCCGGTACTATAGACTTTTCTGTAAACTTGCTATATAACGCGGTTGTTAATTAGTGAGATCTTTAAATCTATATTGTAATAATGTCCAAAATATTACTAGTGGTAATAGGAGAGATTTTTCTTTTCCCGTTAATAATTGCACAACTATTATTTTTATAAATGATGCCTCTAGCACTTTTTACATAAATAATGTATTAGTATTTTTTGGCAGTTCAGGGTTATATACATTTACTTTAGGTAAAAAGGGGCTTTATAAATTTAATACAGAAATAAATGTAGCTCCATCAGCTAGAGGTAGCGTAGTATCTTACACACAAACTGTAAAAAGTGATAAAATGTTACAAATAGATTCCGGTAATATTAATAATGCAACTATAAACTTAAATGTAACAGGTGCAATTAAAATTCATTTAATACATGATACAAATGGAGATTTATTTTTAAATGGAATAAATATTTCTCCAGCCACAGGGCCGGGTACTATTGTAATAGATATAGGCAACGACGTTGATATAATTAATGATACTTTGATAATTCAAAACGTAGGAAGTCAGACAGGGTATATAATTGAACGATTAATCTAAAACTATGAATGAGGAGTATTTATACAAGCACATAGAGGACAATAATATATGTTATGCTAGGGTAATTAGTGGAGATAAAGTGCGCTATAAAGTAACTGAGGCTAATAACTGTAAAAAAATAGTAAACGGCCTTAAAACTTTTTTTTCTCGTTATCCAGGTCAATACACTGTATTTTTAAAAAAAACACCCACAACAGCGGACAGATCGGGAGAGCATATAGACTTATATGTAAACTCAGATCATTACGAAAATACTCCGGCTCCGGCTCCGGCTATAAATGTAGATCAACTGAGAGCACAGATTACTAAAGAGATTAAAGAGGATATTAAGAGGAGAGAACAGGAGCGCGAAAAAGAAGAGGAAATTAAAGAACTAAAAGAGGAGATTAAGCGGCTTAAAGATCCTATTAATAAATTAGGAGAGGCGGCTATTACTATTCTCCAGGGATTGCCTCAAACAAAACAACTTTTCAGCATGGTGCCATTACAAGGCACTTATAAAACAAATGTATCTGAGGAGGAGGAAGGAGAGGAGCTAAGTAAAGAGGAGAACGCGGCTATAGATGAGGCTGTGGAAATATTCCTCAACTATGTAGAGCCTGTAGATCTGTTAAAGCTTGCTAACAAAGTAAAAGCTAATCCAAAAATAATTGATAGTCTAAAAATGTTGGGGTACCTATGAGAACAAGAAAAAAAACAGCTAGAAAAAAAGCTACAGGATTGAGCCGGCTTAATGGCTATGTAAAAAATAAGACTAAGCAAGCCCGCAAAAAAAGAGATACGCTAATAAAAAGATTAAAACAGGCTCAGGCATTACTAAATAAAAAACGTAAAGCGGCTATTAAATCTTATAAAAAAGCGGTTAAATAGTATGTCTATATTTGATACTATACACCCTCCTAGTAAACCTGAGGCGGCTACTCAGTTAGGCCCAGACATGGATGAGTGGAGCGGTAGTAATTTTATTTGGTATCACACTAACCTAATACAGTTATACGGAGATCAACAGGCGCGATTAATATTTAACTCTGATATTAGTAATGTAGGATACGACGCAACTATATTTTGGAGCGGTGCTTATGATTGTTATTGGATTAACTATGCAAAGCAAAATAATCTTAATTATTACGGAGGTATTAGTACGGATTTATATTGCGGTGCTCAAACTGTAACAGGAGAGGCCGGAGAGATTGTATCAGGTGTAGGATCGGGGCTAAGCTTTGCGAGCAAACTAATAAAGCCTGTATTAATTATAGGATTATTAGGTTTAGGTATATGGGGCTATAACAAGTATATAAAAAAATAATAATGAATAAAGAGCTATTATATTTATTAGGCGGTGCAATTATAGGAGCTGTAGCGCATAAAGTATATATTAATAACAAACTTAAACAGCATACCTCACTAGAATACTACACTGATAGCCAGGGAGAGCATGCAAAATGGTACTTCGGTAAAATGTACGGAGGTCAATTTATACATGTGCTACTAGATAATAATGGGATCATGCAATATGTTAATGGTCGTTTATGATATTAAGAGGGCTATTAATTGCCGGAGGTATAGTATTAATAGCTAATAAACTCATGGCTAATAATTACAGATCATTCCTCAATAAGCCAGGGCTCCCACGTGGAATAAGAAATAATAACCCCGGTAATTTAATAAAGACAAATATTGATTGGAAAGGAAAAATAATACCCTCAGGAGATACAAGGTTTGAACAGTTTATTAATATAGCCTATGGAGTGAGAGCAATGATCAAAGATATAATGTCAGATATAGGGCCTGATACTACGCTATCAGATCTTATTTATCAATATGCTCCACCCTCTGAAAATAATACTATAGGCTATATTAACTATGTATCTAATAAAACAGGAATAGGAGCTAACCAGGTACTTACTAAAGATAAGGCTACAATTAAAAAGCTTGTTTTTGCCATGTCTGAAATGGAAAACGGAGGATCCTATTTAATAGATAGAGACTTTAACCAGGCATGGAGCCTGTTATAAACTAATAATTACTATATTTACTATGAACATTTAGGCCTGTCATGGTGGTCAGGCTTTGGGCTAGCCTCTGTTATTCTTAACAGGGGCTTTTTTTATTGTGCAATATATTGCACATCATATATATAACTATGTGAATAAATTTATTTACCTACTATAATAGTTTAGATAACCTATATAAGTTATTTAATATCAATAAATTAGAGTTAATCAGTTTTATTTGATATCCTATTACTGTTATAATAGTACTCTATAGGCTTGTTTTTTAGTTGTTTTTATAGCTAATATTGATGTATAAACCAAACAAACATGAAACAATTACAACTTAATGCGGCCTACTATCCACCACAAAAGGCCTACAACGATCTACTTAACACTATTATAAGGCTACAGGCTCTCCGGGATGAGGCCTATAGTGCTAATAACCTAGAGCGCGCTAATAGAGTAGGAGCTCAGCTTGATCTATTAGTGGCTCTTAAAGACATTATTAACACACAAAGCGCAATGATAGCGGCCAACGCTGTAACTGATTATCGTAAGGAGATCAATAAACTTAATAAAACTATAAGAGCTCTCAGAGTATTTATCCAGGCTAACGGACTTAACCCTAACTCAATATATAACTACTATGGAGAATGTTAATATGAAACACAATTTTAACTTAATACCGGGTCAATACAAGCATGCTATAGTTAATAATAATTTAATTATTAATCATGACTGCAACTTTATATCAATAAATATAGATTTAATAGAACATATAGAAGTGTGCGCTTATACAGTATCAATAATAGTACAGACTGATAATATTTGTATATGGTACAGCTTCTATAAAGATGTAGCGTATGTACATACATCTATAATTAAACTTTAACAAAAAAAATGAACTACATGCCACGATATTGTATAAGCACCGGAACAGATATTTTTCTAACAGCTGAGGTAATTAACTCAGACTGTATAGAGATTGCTGTAGGTAATAAGGATAGAGTAAATAAAATACCTCTTACTATGGATCAATATAATTTCATAGTTGAGAGTATATGGAAACAGTTAGAGACTAATGAAAGGAACGGAGACCAGGAACGCTGATTTATTTATAATAGCTCACGTTCTGCCTACTTTTCCTCTGTAGCCTCTGATAATCAATAAGTTAAGCCTATTTTTTGGGGTTAATTCGGTAAAATTAACCTCAGGGCTTACTATTTCCATTACTTAACACTATTATAAATTACTGATAATCAATAATTTATGGAAACAACACAGAAAGTAAATGCTAAGCTTAACGGAGACATGGCGGTGTTATATCCTGTTTACTATGGCGATAATATAATAGATAGAACATTTAGCACAATAAAGCAATGGTATCCTGATACATTCTATAAAAGCCCTGATCTAGTAATGTACAATAAAAAAGTTTACCGGTGTACGGCTGATAATTATATATCAGGGGAGGCTCCTGATCAGAGCAAACACTATAAACTAACTGCTATTAATGATCAGGGCTTTAAAATTTCAGCGCAAAAGAGATTTAGAAACTCTCTAGACAATTTTTGTAATATGTTCCTAGCCTGTTACAGATACGATAAAAATATTTTAGCATACGAAACAGAGAAAAATAATATAGGTTATAGAAAGCCTACTTTTTGCACCTTAACACTACCGGTAAAAGTAGATCCCGGAGAGGATAAAAATATAAAGAGGCTGTTTGATGATTGGTTACAGGCTATTATAAAAAGTAATAAGGTTAGGCTATATATTTGGAGAGCTGAGGCTCAGCTATCAGGAAATATCCATTTTCATGTAGTGTTTGATCGTTTTTTAGATTACAAACAACTTAAAAAAAAATGGTATAATCTGTTAAAAGTCAATAACTTAACACATAAAAAGCTAAGTTATGAGGAGCACTCCAGGATAGTATGGATCCAGGAGCTACCTAATCCTGAACTAATAAAACATGAGCTCTCCGGCTACTTTGCTCAGGATGAAGATGAGGAAGGTAATATTTACTATAAACACAAAAAACAGGATGAGAGCGGAGCTCCTGTATATGTTAGAAAAATACAGGGGCGCCAATGGGGAGACTGCGACTTGTTGAAATATGATCCTTTTACTATAAATAATATAACAGGAGATTTAATAGAGCTATTAGCAAGTAATTACCTATTTAATAAGCAAATTATAAGCAACGATATAAAAGTGGGGGAGCTCTATATTTATAAACAAATAATCCATAAAAAGGGAAAAAAGCCCTTTTTATTAAAAAAACAGTTACATAAATATATAGAGGATAGGATGTTAATTTATCATCTAGCCAGGGCCTCTAAAATATACACTAATAGGCCTATAGATCCTACTTTATGGGGTTACTGTTTTGATAACAGAAACATAGAAATTAATCATGCGTACAGGAACGAAAAAAAATTACCCTGTTATGATACATACAAAAATGCAGTTATTTAAAAAGAGATCAGATAACTCTAAGCACCCATTACAAAGCAACACGCTCCAGGGATTAATCATTTATTTAATAGTCTATATATTAAAACAGTTAGGACTAATAGAGCATGCTGATCCATTACAGGCAGTTAATGAGATACCAGGTAACGGAGAGGCAATTATTCAGATAATAGCTCAGGGAGTAGGCCTGTATAAAATTATAAAAGGACTATTTAACAAACAGAGAGGGCCTCTATCAATTAGGGAGCACTCCCATGAAGATAAGTAATATAGATAGTTTTGGAGCTATAGCTATAAGCTCCAGTGTACTATGTTTTAATAATTTTCTAAATGTCTTAACTACTAACTCAATAATAGAGGTTATTAACGCATGCTTCCAGGTGCTTATATCTGTATCAACTTTAGTTCTTTGTTTTATTAAAATACGTAACGAAATATCAAAAAAGAATGAAAAAAAGGACAATATTGACTGATATAGTAATTTTAATTATTATATTATCTTTGCTCAGCTTTGCGGCTTTACAACTATATGCTAACTAAAGACAAGAGAATGAGTAAAAGGTCTTTTTTACTAAAGATCTATAATATAGATGAGGTAGTGGCTAGTATTCAGGAGATAGCAAGGGAATTTTCTAATCATCCGGTTATATTAGAAATAGCTATAGCGGCCCTAGAAAGTAATAACCCGGCAAAATATATATATGAATACGCGTATAATTCAGCTGTATTTAGAACGGATTTAACAGACGATCAAAATATAAGGACTCCTCTCAGATTATTAAAAGATCAGGAGGCTAACTGTGTAGATTATACATGCTTTATGTCGGCATGCTTAACAGCGGCTAATATTCCACATAAATACAGGGTGGCGGCTGTAAATGATAAATATCTAAACCATATTTATTTAATTATCAATAATTTAGCGGCTGATCCGGTAATAGGTCAGGCTCAGGATGGCTCAGATAGTTTTAGTAACAGGCCGGGCCCTATTTTTTACGGACTAGAGAATAAATTTGAATTTAAACAAGATTATAAAATGGATCTATACAGATTAAATGGCTATAAGCGAAAAGTAATTAATAACGGAATTATAGGTAATGTATATAGCGGCCTAAATGGTGGACTAATTCAGAGGAGGTACTCTGATACAACTAAAGGCGGTGTATATATCAACCCACAAGAGGGAGTAATTAAGGATAATATAGGAATAGCTCCTCCTCCTCCTCCTACTACTACTACTCCTACTACAGGATCTAGTTTATTAACTCCCATGTTAATTATAGGCGGTGCTTTGGCTATTAAACTATTAATAAAATAGTTATGATAAAAAGAAAATTAAACGGAGCAAAAAAAATAAACGGCCCTAATTGCGATGCAGAGGCAAGCAAAGCTTTTACTGCGGCTGTTATTGCTAGTGGTTTAGCAGGACCGGCCGCTGTAGTTTTTGCTAATGATATAGCAATAAATGAGAAGAAAAAGTGTATATGCAGAAATAACGCTGAGTATTATAGAGATAATAACTCATGGGCTCAGTATGGAGGAAATAGTGCTACTATCTACTCATGGACTTACGACGCATGTAGTAGTGAGCCTTTAAGAACTATAGGATCCTCAGCTAATGAGAATAGCTATTTATATTACAATGAGTATATAAAACAAACTAGTCAGGCTCCGGTAACACCTGCAGGAGGAGGAGGAGGAGCTGTTATTCCTGGATCACCAACAACAACAACAACAACAACAACAACTCAAACAGGACAAAGCTTTATTTTGCCGGCACTATTAGGAGCGGCTATCTTATTATTACCTTTCCCTTAATTTAGATAGATTTTGTAATTAATTAATAATCAATATATTTGCATAAATGATCAGGAGAAAATTAGGACAGACCAAAATAGCTACTACTACTATAAAGCCTACAGATATTAAAACAGCCGGGGAGATAGTAATAGGAGATACTACTACTCCTATAGTAAAAGCCGGTGGAATAGATATTATTACTACTACAGATTTACAGAGCTCTCCTGTTATTACTCAATCTGAAGTATTAACACAAGAGGAAATGATGTTACCGGATAGCTCCAGGCCTACAAATGACAGTAGTAATATGTCGGATAGTGCTACCTTAACTCAGGATCAACAGTTACAAACTACTGAGCCTCCTAAAAAGTCATTCCCATGGTGGATCCTATTAGTAGGTGCAGGATTAATTTACATGATAAGTCGTAAAAGATGATCTATAGAAAATTAACATGCGGCTGTGGTGGTGATTGCTGTAATAAATTACAGGGAGACAATAATTTTTTAGGCGATATATTAGGCTCTATAGGTGGAATATTCGGCTCAACAGGAACAGGGCCGACTACAGGAGGTTGCACTCTCTCATGTAACTTATCCTTTTTAAGCGATCAGGCGGCCAGGCAAGCATGCCTAAATAATTGTATTTCACAAGTAGGCAACCAACAACAACAACTCATGCCAAGTATGGGACAGGGTATAGATTTAACTACTATAGCTATAATAGGTATAGGAGGATTAATAGCTTATAAATTAATATCAAAAAAATGAGACGAATAAACGGCTATTTAGAGGATCTTATAACAGGACAACCCGGCACTACTCAGCCTATAGTAACCTTTGGAATAACTATGGATAATTCACAGTTAATAAGACTAGGGGCTACTATCTTTTTAAGCATGGCCGCGGCTTTAATCATAACTAATAAAATAACTAAATAAACAATAAATAAAATGGCTAAGAAAATGAAAAAAAAATACCGTTCTAAGTTTCAAGGAACGGCAACACGCGGAGGAATAGTTCCTTCTATTTTAGGCGGTGTAGCGGGTGGAGCTGTGGCTAACTATGTAGCCGGCTTCGCTGATACGCTTTTACCTGTAGATACAGGAACTAAAACCTATTTAACTCCGGCTCTATTAGTAGGAGCGGGAGCTCTAACTAACATGTTCCTACCTAAATTGCCTACAGTAGGCGCGGGCATGTATGGTGTTGCGGGTGCTATGTTCTTACAGGCTTTTATGACTCCAGCGGCTACAGGATCAACTCCTACGGCTCCGGTACAGGGCTATGATACTAACCCATCATATTTTACAGTAATCTAAACAAAAAACAAAAAAAAAACACATAACACATGAAAGGAATGAACCAACCCAACCTAACATCATTAATTGGTGTAGGTGCAGTTAAAACGGCTTTTGTTAAATTATTACAAGCCGCTAAAATTATTACACGTCCTGAGGATGTCTTAGCCTTTAATAAAAATATAGGAGACGTAGTAGCTTTCCAGGCGCAGAATATAACAAACACAAACCCAAACTCTAGTATTACATTTTTCGACAATGTATCCGGACTATCAGGCAACTATAACACACAGGGCGGCTTTCGCTCAGCTAATGAACATATAGCAGTTTATGGTATTAGAATAATGAGTGCAGTAAGTGCTACTCTTAATATTTCAGATTGGGCACCAGGTTTAACAGAGGGCACAGCTCAAAACGGAACTTTAACCTTAACTGTAGCCGGAACAAATGTATTGAGAACTATTCCTCTTGATATTTTTAACGGAGATGGCACTGAAAGCTCAGAAATAGGCGTATATAATCTTAACGCTCCTATTTTGATCCCGGCTCAGCAACCTGTAACATGCACTCTAACTTTTCCCGCGGCTACACTTGCTAACCTTAATGTAAAAATTGAGCTATTATCTTTCGGCTTATTCTCTTAATAAAAATTAGTTTCATATAAATTTGGATTAAAGGCTACGCGCTCAGAGCGTGGCCTTTTTTATCAGATCAAAAAAACAAAAAAAAACATGGCTAGATTAAGCACATCAACAAATTTTCGCGCGGTAGGTAATTTACTACAAGCCGCGGCCTCAGCTAATGGGCAACAATTCTCTTTTACCGGACAAAAAGGACAGGGGCCGGTAATTGCTATAGAGATTATAGTAGAAGAGGTAGCTACAGCTGTTAAGGGAGCTACTATATCAGTAAGAGCTGATAGCAACCCGGTTATAGAAACTATTCCTTTAACACAATTCGCTACAAACTTTCAGGGGCACAAACGGATTTACCCTGTATTAAATGTAAATGATGACGCTAATTTCACAGTAGTAATAAATAATCCTGTTGCCGGTACTATAGACTTTTCTGTAAACTTGCTATATAACGCGGTTGTTAATTAGTGAGATCTTTAAATCTATATTGTAATAATGTCCAAAATATTACTAGTGGTAATAGGAGAGATTTTTCTTTTCCCGTTAATAATTGCACAACTATTATTTTTATAAATGATGCCTCTAGCACTTTTTACATAAATAATGTATTAGTATTTTTTGGCAGTTCAGGGTTATATACATTTACTTTAGGTAAAAAGGGGCTTTATAAATTTAATACAGAAATAAATGTAGCTCCATCAGCTAGAGGTAGCGTAGTATCTTACACACAAACTGTAAAAAGTGATAAAATGTTACAAATAGATTCCGGTAATATTAATAATGCAACTATAAACTTAAATGTAACAGGTGCAATTAAAATTCATTTAATACATGATACAAATGGAGATTTATTTTTAAATGGAATAAATATTTCTCCAGCCACAGGGCCGGGTACTATTGTAATAGATATAGGCAACGACGTTGATATAATTAATGATACTTTGATAATTCAAAACGTAGGAAGTCAGACAGGGTATATAATTGAACGATTAATCTAAAACTATGAATGAGGAGTATTTATACAAGCACATAGAGGACAATAATATATGTTATGCTAGGGTAATTAGTGGAGATAAAGTGCGCTATAAAGTAACTGAGGCTAATAACTGTAAAAAAATAGTAAACGGCCTTAAAACTTTTTTTTCTCGTTATCCAGGTCAATACACTGTATTTTTAAAAAAAACACCCACAACAGCGGACAGATCGGGAGAGCATATAGACTTATATGTAAACTCAGATCATTACGAAAATACTCCGGCTCCGGCTCCGGCTATAAATGTAGATCAACTGAGAGCACAGATTACTAAAGAGATTAAAGAGGATATTAAGAGGAGAGAACAGGAGCGCGAAAAAGAAGAGGAAATTAAAGAACTAAAAGAGGAGATTAAGCGGCTTAAAGATCCTATTAATAAATTAGGAGAGGCGGCTATTACTATTCTCCAGGGATTGCCTCAAACAAAACAACTTTTCAGCATGGTGCCATTACAAGGCACTTATAAAACAAATGTATCTGAGGAGGAGGAAGGAGAGGAGCTAAGTAAAGAGGAGAACGCGGCTATAGATGAGGCTGTGGAAATATTCCTCAACTATGTAGAGCCTGTAGATCTGTTAAAGCTTGCTAACAAAGTAAAAGCTAATCCAAAAATAATTGATAGTCTAAAAATGTTGGGGTACCTATGAGAACAAGAAAAAAAACAGCTAGAAAAAAAGCTACAGGATTGAGCCGGCTTAATGGCTATGTAAAAAATAAGACTAAGCAAGCCCGCAAAAAAAGAGATACGCTAATAAAAAGATTAAAACAGGCTCAGGCATTACTAAATAAAAAACGTAAAGCGGCTATTAAATCTTATAAAAAAGCGGTTAAATAGTATGTCTATATTTGATACTATACACCCTCCTAGTAAACCTGAGGCGGCTACTCAGTTAGGCCCAGACATGGATGAGTGGAGCGGTAGTAATTTTATTTGGTATCACACTAACCTAATACAGTTATACGGAGATCAACAGGCGCGATTAATATTTAACTCTGATATTAGTAATGTAGGATACGACGCAACTATATTTTGGAGCGGTGCTTATGATTGTTATTGGATTAACTATGCAAAGCAAAATAATCTTAATTATTACGGAGGTATTAGTACGGATTTATATTGCGGTGCTCAAACTGTAACAGGAGAGGCCGGAGAGATTGTATCAGGTGTAGGATCGGGGCTAAGCTTTGCGAGCAAACTAATAAAGCCTGTATTAATTATAGGATTATTAGGTTTAGGTATATGGGGCTATAACAAGTATATAAAAAAATAATAATGAATAAAGAGCTATTATATTTATTAGGCGGTGCAATTATAGGAGCTGTAGCGCATAAAGTATATATTAATAACAAACTTAAACAGCATACCTCACTAGAATACTACACTGATAGCCAGGGAGAGCATGCAAAATGGTACTTCGGTAAAATGTACGGAGGTCAATTTATACATGTGCTACTAGATAATAATGGGATCATGCAATATGTTAATGGTCGTTTATGATATTAAGAGGGCTATTAATTGCCGGAGGTATAGTATTAATAGCTAATAAACTCATGGCTAATAATTACAGATCATTCCTCAATAAGCCAGGGCTCCCACGTGGAATAAGAAATAATAACCCCGGTAATTTAATAAAGACAAATATTGATTGGAAAGGAAAAATAATACCCTCAGGAGATACAAGGTTTGAACAGTTTATTAATATAGCCTATGGAGTGAGAGCAATGATCAAAGATATAATGTCAGATATAGGGCCTGATACTACGCTATCAGATCTTATTTATCAATATGCTCCACCCTCTGAAAATAATACTATAGGCTATATTAACTATGTATCTAATAAAACAGGAATAGGAGCTAACCAGGTACTTACTAAAGATAAGGCTACAATTAAAAAGCTTGTTTTTGCCATGTCTGAAATGGAAAACGGAGGATCCTATTTAATAGATAGAGACTTTAACCAGGCATGGAGCCTGTTATAAACTAATAATTACTATATTTACTATGAACATTTAGGCCTGTCATGGTGGTCAGGCTTTGGGCTAGCCTCTGTTATTCTTAACAGGGGCTTTTTTTATTGTGCAATATATTGCACATCATATATATAACTATGTGAATAAATTTATTTACCTACTATAATAGTTTAGATAACCTATATAAGTTATTTAATATCAATAAATTAGAGTTAATCAGTTTTATTTGATATCCTATTACTGTTATAATAGTACTCTATAGGCTTGTTTTTTAGTTGTTTTTATAGCTAATATTGATGTATAAACCAAACAAACATGAAAC
>Ga0031658_1000070_pt1 | contig 17329 bp, 21 predicted proteins | sample FrelakmetPLP11PL_FD_55179 | JGI IMG/M metagenome (GOLD analysis project Ga0031658, IMG submission 55179) | Freshwater lake sediment microbial communities from the University of Notre Dame, USA, for methane emissions studies - PLP11 PL | ecosystem: Environmental > Aquatic > Freshwater > Lake >...
AGGATTTTGGAGATTTGTGGGGCAAGCGAGCAAGAGCAAGACCGCGCGATTGCCGCCGAGTATGATTGGATGTTGGCGAAGATTTGCAATTAAATCAGGAGTTAGAGTTTACGAATTTCTAAAATTAAAAAACAAATTATAAAAAAACAATCTAATGGCAAGGACAAAACAAACTGCTAGAAAGTCAACCGGCGGAAAAGCGCCGAGAAAGCAACTTGCGTCGACCGGTGGAAAAAAGAGTCCGCCTGCTGCCGCTGGCGTTATAAAACCCCACCGCTACAAGCCCGGAACAGTGGCGTTGCGCGAGATACGAAGGTACCAAAAAACTACCGAGCTTTTGATTAGGAAATTGCCGTTTCAGCGCCTAGTGCGAGAAATTGCACAGGACTTTAAAGCGGATTTGCGGTTTCAAAGTAAGGCAATTATTGCGCTGCAAGAAGCTGCAGAATCTTATTTAACAGGATTATTTGAAGATACAAATTTAGGTGCAATACACGCAAAAAGAGTGACTATAATGCCTAAAGATGTTCAGTTAGCGCGAAGGATTCGTGGTGAGCGGGCTTGAGTATTTTTATATTTTAATTATTATATAATTTAATTAATAAAAATTAAAAATAAATGAGTGGAGATTTGTCTTATGAAGACTTACGAAGACGGCAAAAATTTTATGTTGACAAAAGACAAAATATTACCACAGATGATATTATCCCTATTTTAGAATTACAAAATTACCATGAAGTTTACCATTCAGATAAACCCTATGAACCTGAGTTTTTTAAATTATATAAAACAGTAGAAAAATTAAGTGATATAAATAATTTTATAAGAGCTGATGATGATGAAAAAAAAAATATATTGCAAACATTAGGGAGTTATTATATGACGGAAAAAGACAATAGTAGGGAACTTTTAATAAAAAGAAATAATATATATGTTGATTATGCTATACAAATACTTGAACATTTAAAAAATGACCCTAATTTTAAACCTGCTTTATACCCTAATTTTAATAATTTTAGAAGTTTTATTATAAGAAAAGAATGGTTTAAGGAACCACCCTCGACTGCATCCGCAAAAAACAAAGGGCCACCACCGCCCTCAACCAAAAAAGGCAAACCAGCAAAAAACAAAGTAAACTCGCCACAGCAACACCCAGCCAACCCTGACCAAAGTGACCAATTTAACATAATTTACGATCCTAATTCATCAGCAACAGCACCAGCACCGCCACCAGCAACAGCACCAGCACCGCCACCAGCAAAAGCACCAGCACCGCCACCAGCAAAAGCACCAGCAAAAGCACAGCCAAACCTAACCCACAAGGAAAAAAATGAAAGATTACAAGAAGAAAGAAGATTAGGAGAATGGTTTGAAAAACAAGATAAAAATAACATTAGCGAAGAAGACGAAAATGTAAAAAAAACAACAAATATTTTTAATAATTATTTATGGGAAAACTATAATGCAACTGAAAATTTTTTTATTGAATTTATTGAATTTATTAAAGATAAGGTTGATAATAACCAATGGAAAAAATATAAAGAAAAAAATGGTTATTTAATTTTAGCTTCGGGAAAAACAGTACCAGCAAAAGCACAGCCAAACCTAACCTCCCAAATAGAAGAAAGATTAGGAGAATGGTTTGAAAAACAAGATAGAAATAACATTAGCGAAGAGAACGATAATGTAAAAGATGCAATAAAATTACATAATGATCGAAATTTTAAGGCAAAAAATGAAAATTTTACTAATTTTATTAATTTTATAAAAAATAAAATTTCATTAAGACAATGGAATTATTTCATTAATGGAAATGCAATACTGCAAAAAAAAGCACAACCACCAGCGCCGCCAGCACCACCACTATCAGCAAAAGCACAACCACCAGCACCAGCAAAAGCGCCGAGAAAGAAATTAAATTCAAATACAGCAAGAAAGTCTGCTCCCGCTTCCACAACAGGAGTTAAACCCCCCCACCGCTACAGGCCCGGAACAGTGGCGTTGCGCGAGATACGAAGGTACCAAAAGTCTACCGAGCTTCTAATAAGGAAATTGCCGTTTCAGCGCCTAGTGCGAGAAATTGCACAAGACTTTAAAGCGGATTTGCGGTTTCAAAGTAAGGCGATTCTGGCACTACAAGAAGCTGCGGAATCTTATTTAATAGGTTTATTGGAAGATACCAATTTATGTGCAATTCATGCAAAAAGGGTAACAATAATGCCAAAAGATGTTAATTTAGCAAGAAAAATTCGACCAAATGACAGTGAACGATTGTAGAGTTAAAAATGAAAGAGTCTTTAATGCAACGAAAAGTAGAAAGAAAGGAGGCGATGGGTATCGCCCTGGACACAAGTAGTGTTCATTTCGTCAAGGATTGAGAAAAAGAGGGGAGCCGAGTCGATGCAGCCGTCGACGGCTTTCCGACAGTCAAACAGAACAGGCGCAACGAAAATCCCAAGATCTGGGTCGAACAAGTCCAGGTTCGACGAAAGTTTCTGGAGCATTGCGTGGGCGCCGGGCGTTATTAGTTTTCCGAAATTTGCGGCAATGTCGTGCAGCAGCGCCTGGGTTGCATTGTGTGACATCGGAGACTTCCAGAACTCCGAGAATTCATTGGATCTTTTGCGAAGCGCCGCAGTATAAGCATGAACGTCCGTGCCGCAGTAAAAATTATAACAGTTTTNCGACATGGATTTTTTTTAAAGCTTTTAAACAAAAAATAATGTTATCAAAAAGCCAATGGGGACCTAGACTGTGGGAGTTTTTGCATGCCTGCAGCTTCGCATTCCCGGATACTCCAACCGAAGAACAGACAAAAGCCTTTGAAAAACTTTTGGAGGCACTAAGGGTTCTTCTTCCCTGTCCGAAATGCCGCGAACACTACAATAATTTCATTATAGAAAAGCCGGCACCTGCAACTTGCGGCACCGATCTACAGAAATGGCTCGTGGATTTTCACAATGACGTTAACCAGCGGCTCGGGAAACCAACCGTTCCCCTGGAGACTGTTAAGGCTGGCTACACCTCCGAAGCCGCACTAGCGAAAAATACACCCAAAACATCTAATTTTTGGATGGCTATAATTATAACCGTTATTGTCATTGTCATTGCGGCCGTCTGCATTGGGCTTTGGTATTGGTCAAAATCAAAAAGACTGGGGCAAGTAAAATAGGTTTTCCTCACCCTCAATTATTTTTCCGAGATAGTACTGACGGTCGCCGGCATTAGCCCGGAGAATCGAGTCTCCCGGAAAAGAAATGCTGGCGGGACCCGCCTGAAACATGTCTCCGCCCCGAAAAGCCCCCAGAGCGTACCACACGTGGTCATTGCCCGGGTACTGGATTTCCAAGCCTACTGGTACGGACGATAGGTTGGCAAAGACTCCGAGTCTTCCGCAGCGAAAACCTTCCTTTCCTGAACAATCGACTAGAGACATTTTTTTATTAATCCAAAGAACTAAAAAAAGGATCTTCTTCGGCCCCATTTGGATCAGCCTGAAGGCCGTCGGCGTCTTCGTCTCCGTTGCCCTGAAGGCCGTCGGCCTCTTCGTCTAACATTTGCTGCACCTGTCTCTTCTGCTGTTCTGGCCTAAGGCCCTGTGGCCGTAAAGGCCTTAGGCCTTGCTGGGCCATAGGGCCCTGGGGCCGCGGGGCCTGTGGCCGTTGGGGGCGAAGACCTTCTGTTGGGGGCCATCTTTCCAAATTCCTAAAATTTCTGTACTGCATCGCGGGACCAACAGGAATTGGAACGGTGTCATGAGCCCCCTTTGGATTTGCCCAGTATTTAAGGGCAAGAAAAATAATTAAAGCAAGCCCTAGCAAAATAAACCCGGCAATTTTCCAAGAAATAGTTATATTCATCTAAGATTTTTTTATTTTAATAAATACTTATTTTTATGTTTTAAAAACAGGAATTAAATGCACAGACGAGCTTAGACGAGTTTAGAGATGGAGATGACACGGGCACACAGCGTATAGACTTAGGATAGCTCACAGGAACTTCGCGAAAAAGGCTTGAGTCAACGGCGGCTTCGCGCAACGCAACTTTTGTAGTGAGCGAAGCAATCATCGCAATGTTTCGAACACCGTCGGTATTTTCAGTGGCCTGGCGTTCGCCGTAGGACAAGCGCCCGCAAAGACTATCCCACTCGGAAATTGAATCGCAAAAAAAAGACACGGACCGAGCAGTGCTAAGAAGTTGGGGAGTGTTTTCCGCGAGCCAGTGAACGATGCACGAATCTAGCGCTTCAATTGACGCGAGCGTACTGTATGACATGGACCAATAGTTCCGGACTAGCTCAAACGGCGAGAGCGTAGTATCAGTGGCGCCAAAAAAATTAGAGCGGTGGCCAGTTACCGTATCCTCCAGGGCGCAGATGAAATGATGGGCGTTGCACGAAGTCTGTGAAAGTTTCTGGAGAACGGCATACTGGTTTGGCAATGAGTGACCGGTTTTCCTGAGCAACGAGTAGCCAAGCGCCAGAAGCATTTTCTGGGAGAGGCGATTCATGGCGACACGGAGCGAGCAAGTTTTGGTGATGCGGGAAAAAGAAGGCGAGAGCTCGGAAAGGACAAAAATAATGGGCAAAGGAAAAGTGGTTTTAGACAAATGGTGCACAATATCGAAGATGTACTTCTGGGCCGTAGCAGGAAGACAGGGAAGGTCGTAGATGATAAGTCCGGCAAAAGACTTTGACGACGCGTTGAAGTAAGATTTTCCCCCAAGGAGACAAAAGCGCAGAGCCGCGTGCTCGTAATTCGCAAAATTTAGCTCCATAGCATTGGGCAGCAAAAAGCGGGCCAGTGAAGTTTTACCGGTGCCACTGGGACCAGAAAGCACGAGAACCGAAGACTTGTAGTCGCCACAGTCGAGCCAGGATTTGCAGCGCACCAGGGGCTTATCCTGTCCAAAGAATTCGTTTGGACTCCGCGGAACAAATAACTCTGCCCAGGTTTTTTTACAAGCATAGGTTCGTGGTTCCAGATGCGCCGAAGGAACCCGTGGTTCCAATGGCGCTGAGGGTTTCAAAGGAACCCGTGGTTCCAGAAGCGCCAATGGCGCCAATGGTTCCGAAGGAACCCGTGGGGCCAGAGGCGCCACCGGCCGAAGCGAAGGTAATTTGTTGGTGACTTCCCTGATAAAAATGTCGTTGGAGTAGCGGTCATCCGAGTAGAAAAGGTCGAGTGCGGAGAGAGGAAGAGCGACGTTGCGACGGGAACGAAATTGTGTGCGCACTATTTCAGGTATCTGCGACTCCATTGTGGGAAAAATAATAAAGAAAGAAGCAAAGTAAAAAGACAAAATCTTCTAAAGAAGAATGGCTGAAGAATTTCAGAGTAAATTTGTCCTTCCGAAAAAACTACCACCCTATTTAAATGAATTTGTCGGATTTATGGAAACAAAAAAAAATATTGACAATCAAACAGCCACGGTATTTTTGGAAGCGGTGACCTTGACATGGCCGACGTACAGCCAGACAACNCGGATCAGAAAACCGCGCGAAAAAAAAGAGCAGGCGCCGCCACAACTCGAAGTCCAGGCNCCCGCTCAACTAGCTCCTCAATCGCAACTCATNAATTACAATCACGACGCAATTGTNGCGCAGTCGCGCCGCCTAAAGCTGTACATTTACGGCAANGTGTCCGACGAGAGAGTGCGCAATGATTTGCTGGGCATGGTCGACGATCTTTTTGTTACNCCTCAACCGGTGTAGGAAAAGCGGACTGGGAGTAGCGGAACGGAACGGGGCCGCTTTCCTTTCCGGGTAAGGGTTTGACGTAAACTTCTGTTTTGTGAAACAGGGCATACCAGATGATAATCGTTAATAAAACTGCCATTGAAAGCAAATAAAATAAACGGTAAAGTCTGTCGTCGCGAGTGAAGACCCATTTGAGGTGTGGGAAAAAGTCTGTAGGGACATCGGGGTGTTTTGAGTTCCAGTGGGCAATGTCGTATATAATACCCCGGATGGCGTTGCCAATGTGCTGAAAGAATAAAACAAATCTATTCGGCTCATTGTGCTTATGATGGACTTGTATCTGGGCTGTAATCGGTGCTGGGATCGGTGCTGGGATCGGTGCTTGGACTGGGGCCGGGCTTGGTGCTTGGCTCGGGGCTTGGCCTGTTTCTCTAAGCTGGGGCGGCGGTTGGTTGTGGGACATCTGGGCCTGGGCNTGGGCTTGGGNCTGGGCTTTGTGCTGGGNCTGGGCCTGGGGCTGGGCCTGGGTTTCCTGGGGCCAGTGGGGCAAGACCGTGCCGGGGTTACGTTCCATGACGACTGGGGGATTATTTCCGGGGACGCCCCGCGGGTTGTTTGGGGAACTGGGATAATTGTCCGGGTAGAAAGACAAGGGTTCGACGTACGGGGCATCGTTTACTGCAAAATTAGGATCTGTGCCGACAGTGGCCTGGAAGGGAATGTCGAGCTGGGACCGGACTGCGGGTTCTGGCCACGAGGGGTAGCGATTCGGGCAGCCCAGACAACCTTCTTCCTGCGCCGCGGCCCAGGCATTCTGGGAGAACGTAGTGCCCAGATTATCGGCCTTCACCATTTCCCTGTCCAGCGTTATGCCACAGGGCGAGTTATTGATCCAGCCCGGGGCAGTGTCTATCAGAGCGGGGCAGCCTAGCGATTGGTTAACATTTCCTGGAGTGACTGAGCAATTTGGAGGAACGGAACACATGGCAAAAGCTTGTTTTTTTTATTTTAAAAAAGAAAAGAAAAAACTATCGCCGAAAAAGAGGAGGCGGTGGCGGCATTTGTAAATCATCAAACGGATCCGCGCGGGTTTCTCTAAACCCCCCAGTGGGCACCCCGAAAGGCATGTGTTGAGGTGCCGGCGCGGCCTGTGCCGGCGGTCGGCTTCCAGTAGCGGCCGAGAACATACTGCTGATATTGTCGAAGAGGGATCCGCCCGGCGTTCCAGAGGGGGTTGTAGAAGAACCAGCCGTTCCAGACGTTCCAGAGGAACCCCCGAGACCGCCGCCTCCCAGCGCACTCATTAGAATCGGCAACATCGACATAATATTGGATGGTGCTGCAACATTGGTGTTCCGCGCCGTATTTGGTCCCGCGATGTTAGTGACTAGCATCATCTGCAAGTGGTAGGCAATCAGACTCACCACCAGGGCTTTCACTACGTCCCAGATTGGATTGTTTGAGGGCCGATGGATGTACCGGTGGTAGCACCGCTGCAGCGGAAGCCTTATCGACTTGATGTTTTTCGACATGTACTCTCCGACCCCGGCAAAGTACAGCGGCGACCCCAGGATGGAATTGAGCCATTCGATCAGGTAAATGCCTACAATAATATACACCATCCACTGCTCCACGGTTTGCGAGCAGTCCACTAGGTTGCGCTGCCGCATCAACTCAAAGTGCACATCGCCCAGGTCATCGTGGATGGTGTACTCCTTTGTCAACAGAGCTCCCTGGCCTTTCAGGTAGTGCAGCTCGATGAGCATCGTGTGCTTCGACCGGAGATTATCGGCTTCGGATGCAACGGCCGGTCCCTGGCCCCCGTGGTAGTACGCCCCTTCTTCCTGCTCGTAAAAACTGGGACGGGGTTCCGGAGGCACCCGTTCCTGAGGAACCCGTTCCTGGGGAACCCGCGAGATTCCCGCAGGACTATAGGGGCGCATCGAGGGAACGTGAGAGGTTGTCGTTGTCTGCGCCCGGCTCGGAGCGACTTCGCTAATGAAGTCGACACGGCTCCGCATCGACGGCACATTGCTAATAAAATTTGTTCCCACTAAAGTTTCAGCTAGTTGTGAGGCTTCTTCGTAATTTCCGCCGTCGTTGTCCATGTCTTCGTCCACGACGCTAGTATTGTCATTTTCATTATTACACTGGGAGTCGTTGTCGGGTCTACAGTCCAGCGCCTCGGTTGTTATCGCGGGAAGGCTTATTGTTCGTCCCGATTGATTTGGATTAATGAGTGTTCTAATGAGCTGGAGCGACGATGCTGTTTCCGAGGCTGTCTCTGCCATTTTTTTTTTAAACTTATATTTGTGCGATTAAAAAATAATTTGTGTTCACTTTACACGCGATAATATTTTTATTTATTTATTGTTATGAATTTGCACCTTGAATACCGAAACGAAAACCGCCCATTTATAAAATTGTTTTGGTAGTCCGAAAAGTCTTCCATCGACCGCGCTGGCCGCTCTTGCTGACCTACAATCTCGCCTTCCTCTACGGTTTCATAGTCATCATAGTCATCATAGTCCTCATCATTATCTGTTTCTGCTTCTGCTTCTGCTTCCGTCTCCTCTTGCAAAGCAATATTTTCGGCTTCTTCAGCTTGGTTCCTTCTTATGCGCCGCATTAGCCGCTCGCTCTCAAGTGAACGACACAGCGGACATTTAACGGCAACCGTTAAATTTTCTCGCATCAGTTTCCCGCAACACGTCCAGCAAAGNAAATGTTCGCAATTATTAAGGGCAACATGATCTTTTTTCTGCTTTACACGAAGACACACAGGACAAGTAAAACTCATTTTTTAAATTTTTTATGAATAATTTTATTATAAATTTTTTTTTTACTTGGAGTTAACCCTAAACACGTTTAAACGGCAGCTTGCCACTACACGCTTTTGGTGCCGCATTGTTCTTTGACGAGCCCAAGATCTTTCCGGATCCCGCTGAAATTTTAACAACACAGGTATTTTTTTCTGTTTGCTTTTTCAGCGCAATTTCAGTTTTCTTTTTTATTTTTCGTTCGCCCTCTTTTTTTGTCTCTACTGGCACCGGCTTTTCCTCGGGCTCGGGCTCATACTCGCCGGGCTTCACATTCACCGCGTCAAAGTGGTGCACCTCAACATGCGACTCAAACGACGAAACATTGCTGGCCAATTGCATTAGCTTGGCTGGCGATGAAATCAGCGTATTGGGCTGCAGAATTTTGTAGTAGGAACGCCTAAAGGTATTTCTAAATTCCTCAATCGTAAAAATGCCCCCAAACTTTTTCAGGAGACTCCGAGCCGGTGCAGGAATGAGGCAGTGCTTTACACAGTTCCGGATTTTTGTTTCAACAAGGCTCCCGATAAGCGAATCTTCCAGCACATAGGACAGCATACAATTGTACGAGCAAAACTGAGCATTTTTTAAAATTTCTGGCAACCGTAGCGCTGGAAATTCATCGGTTAACGGATAGCAATCGTACAGGCATGAGCTTGGCAGTTCTAAAAAATTTTCATGATTAGTGTTGCGAAACTGCGCCAGCGTTTTAGTTCCGCCAAAACATGCAAGCTCACAGCGCTCCGGTGCTACGGAAACTTCCTGTAGTCCACAAGGATCACCGTAAAGAAAAAAAAGCTCTGCTTCTTCTTCGCCGGTAAGCGACGATTCGTTGCCGTAGTTTTTACATGCAATGGCACAGGACAGCGAACAGAATGTACGGTGGCGAAACACAATNGNTGAATGACGCGNAGCAGCATTTATTTCAAAACCATCGTGATAGCAAACGGCGGGCGCAGTACTGGGTTCGCGATGCAATTGGATAATTTCAATCACTGTAGTGGGGTAGGAAGTTTCCACTACGTTTCGGCAGTCAAGCGTTTCAAAAACAGCACTTGTAGCTTCCATGGTCGTTGATTTTTAAATTTTTTTAAAGGAATTTTATAAATGAGTTTTGTGCAGCATAACAGTGTCGTCTATTTGAAAACAAACACTAATTATTATATTGGCCGCGCCGAAAAATTGTGGGCNTTGGCNTTTAAGCCGCTTAATGCCAACGGCGAGTTNNTAAATCTTTCCGGCGAATTGTTTGAGATTTTTGANCATCCGTCCATTACGGCCGACCCGAAAGAAAAAATACCTTTTCTGCTGCAACGCCAGGCCGGACCCGGGAACCTTTGCATCGACGACATTTTTTACCTGCAAACGCTGGAGCCCGGAGTCCGCTCCGGGGTGCGCTATCTCGCCCCGAGGAGTCGCGAAGGGCCCCTGAGCTACCACGATACCTCGAGCGAGGTCGTCTACCGGCCCAAACTAGACAGGCTNAGCAATAGCATGAGTCCCGAGTGGAACATCATNTCAAAAAGCTCAAACGGCCTATCCGGAACGCCGGTGCAGTTCTCGCCGCGCTGCTACTCGATCACGGACCTCTACGACCCGATGGATCTCACATTGAATGCCGACCACTCCCGGCTTTCCGTCATCTACCCAAATGCTTTTCTGCTCAATTTTGACTACGAACAAGTGAGGTGGACATTTGAGGATGCTGGTATTGTGTCTAGGAGCGAGTTTTTACTGCCGCTAAAAAAATAAAATTTTAAATAAAAAATGGACAGCAAAGTAGTTTTTTTGAGCAAGGACGAAATTAACGACGAACCAAGTGAAAAAAAGGTTTACTACGAGTACGTGACCGACACAGTAGCCCCGGAAAAAAACATGAGTCCAGACAGCGTTGGTCAGATGATGACATGGATCCGCGAGCGCTACATCGAAAAAAATAGCACTGAGCCTGGATTTTCCGTAGCCCAGTTCAAAAAAAAATTGCGCAGCGATAGTCCCGCAGTGGAAACGTTTGCCGCGGAACATCCGCGGTTTTTTGACAATTTACTGTCGCACAGCACAACCGACCGAGACCTGGACGTGATGCGTCAAATGCTAAAATTTCGGGCTGCTGTTAACGATGGCCTAATGCCAGAGAGCCACGCCAAGGCCCTGCTCAATGAAATCCTACTAAAACATAATTCTAGACCAGATTTGAGGTCAACTGCCGACCGGGAAAAAATGGCCGACGAGCGCATTGAGCGCAAAGTCCAGGAAGGATCTTACCTGGGATTTGACCCCGAGAGTATACCACAGCTACGCGAGCAACTAAAGCAAATGCGCAACTAAAAAAAATTAAATTTTTATTCAATATTGGTCCGGCAAATGGGACACTTTCGAACACTCTTGACCCAGGTTTCAATACAGTCTTTGTGGAAGGTATGGTCGCACTTCGTGGTGACAGCGGTACTTGCCTGGCCCAGAGCGTCTTTGCAGATCGGGCATATTTCCTCGGACTCTTCGATGCTAAACACAACGTGCGACTCCAGGTTTACTTCTGGCAGNGTCGGNTCAACNGCAAAGGAGAANTCGGGCATTGTTTCAATTGAGTTGGCAATAGCCTGGTTAATTTCTCGGCTATCGAAAGCTTCTTCGTGATAATCATCGTCGTCGTCATCGTCGTCGTCGTGGACTTCTCTATGCTCAAAATTCTGAAGGTCGCTGTAGATTGCCCGGAAAATTAAAAAAAGTTCTTCATTACTGACTCGGGCCATTTGTGTTTTTTTTTTCGTTACTATTCGTTTTTTTTTCATTTTTTCTAAACCATGAGCACAACAAAGTCAAAGGTTCCGGTTATTTTGTCGGTCTGGCGCCAGTGCTTCCAAGTTCTTATGGAGATGCTTACCGACCGGGCCTGGACAAACATCCAGACCAGCTCCAACATTGAAACTCTTCACCTCCAGTATTGTAACGCCAAGTCGCTGGTCATTTTGCTTGCAAGTGCATCGCGCCCAATTCCAAATGATTCTCTGTGTCGATTTTGCACCAACGAATGCAAACTGTCTATTTTTGTGTGCCTTGCTGGTAATTTTACAAGCCCGGCGCTTCAGCACATTGAAACGCTGCGCCACAACGTCGGCCATGTACTGGTCCTGTTTCAAGACAAGGTGACTGCTACGCTGCGCGATGATTTTTTCAAGCTCCAAAAGTACGAATTAGAGCTCAAGCACTTTTTTCAGCTCTATGTAAATGTTTCAAAGCACCGGCTGGTTCCGGCGCACCGGTGCCTATCGGCTGCGGAAGAATTGGAAATAATCGCCAGGTATCGCTGCACCAAAGACAAATTTCCCGCTATTTTCGTGACGGATCCGGTGGTGCGCTACTACAACTTTCCGGTGGGCTCGCTCCTGGAAATTCGACGGCCGATGCTGTACTATCGACACGTNGTTTTGGCTCCGGCAAAAACAAATTATGAAAAATTTTTTTGTGATTAATAAAAAAAGAAAAAAATATGAACGGTTTTGGACCTGCAGTTAATTCCACTTCTATTTTTAGAGGCTGTGCCGATGTCAATATCGACAACGCATATGCACCCTTTAGCCGATGTGACCCAGCTCAAGGCGGTGGTATTGAGCGGGCACTCGGCGCCAGTCAGTTTGGGTTTCTTCCCACTCAAAATAAAATGCAAGCTGCCATCCAGCAGCAGCCAAATTCTCACGCGGCATTTGCCCAAGCCCAGAGCTCTCTGAGTGCCGGTAATTTCGTTCCCCTAGGCCTTAGCCACAACGGAATGGTCAACTCAGATTCAAGTCTTTTCTCCACTCCCCTTAGCCAGCTCCCCGGCGGCTATTAAATAAAAAATAAATTTTTTTAACAGCGCTTAGCAAAAACCTGGTCAAAGAAATAAGACAGCTCGGCTTTGTCCGGGCACTGTTTGATATCCGGCATATTTGTACAGGGGTGTCGGTAGCGTTTCAAAAAATCAGCGTGCCCGTTGTTCCAGGGACTAGAGACAATGTAGTCACCGGTGTTATATGATATTGCATTATCGGAATGCTCCTCCTGTTCGGGGTACGGGAACTGCTTTAGCCGATTGTCCTCGATCATATACTGCTGGTAGCGCTGCTTCTCGCGCCAGCCAATCCACAGGTCCGTGATCCACATGTCAATGAATTTACCAGACAGGGCATCCACCGAAGTCCCAAAATTCTCCGGGCTGCCGGTGTTGGCGTACGCCGAGTTTCCGTAGGCCACTTCGGAAAGCGACATCGCCAGGTTACCGTCGTAGAATTCGCCCATTTCGTAAGTGGGCTCTTCAGTAATCTGTCGCAGCGATACATTGATCATCTGCACAATCATGGCTACATTGGCGGGGTGCAAAAAGTTTTTTGTTACTTCGGTGTGGCGGAAGTAGGTATTTGTGTAGATCCAGTAGGCTTCGGTGAGGCGATTCCAGTCCTGCCAGGAAANNTCCGCTGGCTTCTTGTCTTTCCAGGGCGGATAGAAGTCCGAATTTTCTGCCATTTTATTAAAATAAAAATATTAAATTTAGTTTTTAGTTTATATTTTTTATTCCTCGATAATCTCNACAATCTGGGCTTTGGGCCGTTGCATCGGTNTCGCGCTACCTCCGCTCCCAAACAAACTCGTNAAAATAGAAAACGGTCGCATCCTCGGATCCTCGGACTTTGGTGCTTCTTCCGGCGGCGCCGGGGTCGCCTCGGCAACTTCTTCCCAACATTGTTCGGAAGGACTTTCGCCTTCATCTTCGTCCGGACTCTCGGAGTCTTCCGAACACTGGACTTTTCCGGTCTCCTTTATGTTTTCAATTTCCATCAGCACATCCAGTACAACGTCGCGGGTGCTCCTCTGGGGCGGCTCTGACTGTTGTTTCTTCGCCAGTAGCCAGGCACGCTGCTTTTCGGCAAGCACAGTGCCCTCCAAAACGGCGACGCGCTGCTGCATCCGGAAGAGCCGAAGGACCAGAATTGACAGGGCTACAATAATCACAATGAGCACAAATCCATATAAAATTGTGCTTTTTGAGGCAAGCATTTGTTTTATATTTAAAAAAAAAGCTTTAGCGTATTAAAAAAAAACCATAATTCTGTACACAGTAACGCGTAATGGCCGTAGCTTCACGTAAGTGCTTCAATATCCAGAGTTACTGCGACACTAAGGTTTTTGAAAACATCGTGCTCTCTTCCAACAAATCCAGGCCCGTTAAAACTACCGCACCGCTTAAACGTTCTTTAATCATCGCGGGAGATTGCATCGAAAAGGAAAAGTCAAATCCCGCCAAACGCTTCCGCACCGACTTGAAGATAACCCGCGAATCCGAATGCCGGGGAGTCGCTGTGCCAACGTGCAGCGCCTTCATCGATGTCGTCCAGCAGTACATCCGGGCTCTTATGGTGGCCGAGGAAAAAAAAGCCAGTGAAATCCGCACCCAATTGGCTCTGTTGGAGAGTCACTACGCTGAAAAACTCTCAAAGTCCCGGTTGCAACAGCTGGCTTCTTTTCAAAAAACAAAGCTTGAAAACTCTTTTCTCGCAAGTAAAAATCAGCTTCTCAAAAAATTGGAAACTTTGGAGTCTTCGCCCGTTGTTCAGCAGGGACGCGAGATAGGAATCCGCTACATCGTCCGCTACCAAAACCCTGGTCCCACCGGACCCAGTGACGAGGAAAAGCTTTCCATTATCTCGGACTTTAAGGGCCGGTTTTGTGGCACTATTCTTCCGCCGGTCCAGCAGTGCAACACCATGATTTGCCAGCGCTGTGAGATTCCCATGTTTATTAGGAACGAAGACGGGTTTTTGGTGTGCAAAAATTGCGGCACAACCGAGGCTCATTCCGATCGGGTTCCTTACGTTGGCATCAATAACATCGACGACGCAGACTCTACTGCTCAGTCTACCAAAAAAGTATCAAATTTCCGGGACTACTTGCATTTGCTTCAGGGAAAAAAAATCAATGCCAAGCTGGAGCTTGACTACCCGGCGATGCAGGACTACTTGGAAACCCGCAACTTAATGCCCAGCGATATCTCGGTTGACGTCATCACTAAAATGCTTGTTTTTCTGGGGAAACGCAAATACATCAAATACATGGCGCTGCTGGAAAGCCGATTTGGAAAGACGCCGCTCATCCAGATGTCTCTCCAGCTTGAGAATAAGTTTTGCTCCAATTTTTTGATGCTCACTGACCCGTACGAGCGCCACAAGCCGGCCTCTAGGAAACACTTCATGTCGTACGCCTACTGTGGCTGGCAATTTTGCAGAATCGAAAAAACGCCCGAATTCTTTGTGTTATTTCGTCTTCTCAAGGACCCCGTCAAAATCGCCAAGCAGGATGAAACTTTTGCAAAAATATGCCCAGAAATCGGCTGGACTTTTGAGTCTTCTTCGTCCTTGTCTTTCTCTTATTTGCGCAAATTGTAATAAAAAAAATTTTTTAAACAACATTGCCTGTGCTAGTGCTTTATATTGCTACAATTTAACGCGCGTCCCAGGAATTTTCTAGCAACGCTAGTAGAATTATTTAGGCAAATGTAAGAAAAAGAACTAATAAAAAATAAGAGTTTTTTTTAAGAATTTGTGATGCCTACATGCCTAGAGCACTGGTTAACAATGGCGCCGACGACGTGCTATGGATACAAAAGACGCTATCATGATGTTGAAACTTTAAAGAAACAAATTATCATTCATGGAAAAAATGCAGGAGTAATTATTGCTGATAATAACGATGGCCCAGTGCTTTCATTAGACGATTTTATTAAAGTTAGCCCTAAAATCTTGTCCCGAAAACGTCCTCGCATCGAGGAACATAATGTCCCAGTCGTTAAATCAGTGCCGATAAACGTTGTTAATGACACCGAGCAGCCGATGGAGCAGCCAATGACTGAACAGCCAATGACTGAGCAGCCGATGGCACAACCGCTAGTGCATACGGCCGAGCAGCCGATGGAGCAAGCGCAAACGCTTGTGCACACGGCCGAGCAGCCGATTGCGCAAGCGCAAACACTAGTACAGGAGGCAGAGCAGCCGATTGCGCAAGCGGTAGTGCCAATGCAAGAGGCCAATGCCGTCCCGGTGCAAGCGCCCATTGCTTTTTCTACTGCGCATTTGCCAAATGCTAATGGCGCCCGCAAGCCACTTGTTCTCAATGGCGTGACTATCGAGGTTGATCCAATGACGTTTATGGTGAATGCTACACAGATGTGCAGGGCTGCTGGGAAGTTATATGCACATTATAGCTCTACTATTGAAATGACTGAATTTGTTAAAACTTTAAGTTCAACTATCGGGATCCCGATATTTGACCTAGTTCGAAGTATTCCAGGGCATTATGGAGGTACCGTGGTACATCGGCGTGTAGCTATGTACTTGGCACAGCGGATATCGCCAGTGTTTAACGTGCAAGTAACCGGATATTTGGATGAACTCCTACTAGCCGGCCGCGTGGAGCTTGGGAAAGAAATGAACGTGCAGCAGCTGGAGCAAGTGCAAACGCTAGTGCAGGAGGCCGAGCAGCCGAGTGCGCAAGCGGTAGTGCCAATGCAAGAGGCCAATGCCGTTCCGGTGCAAGCGCCCATTGCTTCATCTACTGCACATTTGCCAAATGACAATGGCGCTCGCCGTGTTGTACCTACCAACACTCTTGTGCTAAATGGCATTGTAATCGAGGTTGATCCGGTAACGTTTATGGTGAATGCGACGCAAATGTGCAGAGCCGCTGGGAAATTGTTTGGTCATTATTGGCAACGTGATTCTACAAAAAATTATTTACAAGAATTAAGTTCAGATATCGGGATCCCGATATCTGAAATTTATAAGAAAAATCAAGGTGGTCGTGGCACATCACAAGACACCAGTGTTCATTTTCGACTAGCGCTGCATCTGGCCTATTGGCTTTCAACAGAAGTCCAGGTTCAATTTTCCAAATGGATTGGAGAACTCCTACTAACCGGCCGCGTGGAGCTCGGCAAAGAAATGAACGTGCAGCAACTGGAGGACGTCTGGAGGCGCAAGGTACAAGAGAAGGAAGACAAGGCGTCGGCGGATTTAAGCGCTGAGCAAGACCGCAGCCGAGATCTGGAAATGCAACTGGCCACCATCCAAGACGCCCAGGGTGTTGCGCAGCAACACAAGATGGAGCTCATGGCTATCAAGGTGCGCGAGGACCTGGAGGCGGCCATTCAATTTCAGGTAAATACCACGGCGCCCAGAATTGCTACCTACAAGGAGGGCGACAACGTGCTTTACTTGGCGCGTATTGAAGAAACAAAATTTAAGTACGGCCACACAAAGAATCTAAAACAACGCCTTGAGGCGCACAGGCGACCAGGCGTTTATCCGACGCTTGAACTAGTCTGGATAGTTAAAAGCAACAACGGAGTTGCGTCCGAAGACCAATTGCATGCCTATGTCAAAAAAAAGAAAATCATCGCGGAGTATGGAACCCAGCGCGAAGTAATTGTGCTTAAAAGCGTCGACGATTTAGAGCGCATGCTAAAAAAAATGAATAAGTGCGCTTTGCCGCGCGCGGACGCTGATATAGACATGAGGCGAATGGAGGAGGAAACAAAGCGTATGGAGATAACTGAGAAGACAAAGCAAATGGAGATAAATGCAAAGACGAAGCAAATGGAGATAAATCCAAAGACAATGCTGATGCAAATGCTTGCGAATAAAACTATAACATTTGAGCAGTACTTGCAAATAAAAGATTAAAAATAAAAAATTTTTTTCTATTTTATTGATTTTATAAATTTGTGTTTTTAAAAAAATAATGTTTTTGCAAGATAGTTTTGGGAAGCATTATTTTGAATAAC
>Ga0031658_1000073_pt1 | contig 16878 bp, 17 predicted proteins | sample FrelakmetPLP11PL_FD_55179 | JGI IMG/M metagenome (GOLD analysis project Ga0031658, IMG submission 55179) | Freshwater lake sediment microbial communities from the University of Notre Dame, USA, for methane emissions studies - PLP11 PL | ecosystem: Environmental > Aquatic > Freshwater > Lake >...
AGGACATTGACCACATGGCTGGTGAATACGGGGGCTATGCCTTTGTCCAGTCTGTTTTTTTACAGGATGCGGACAGTTTGCTTCTGCCGACAGCTGATTTGCTCGAAATTCTTCAGTACGTGAAGCAGAAATTCCCTGATATCAAAAGGGTTACTTCTTACGCCCGGGCAAAGACACTGAAACGTAAGACGGTTGAGGAGTTGATAGAGCTTAAAGAGGCAGGGCTTACGCGAATTCATGTTGGAATGGAGAGTGGTTCAGAGAAGGTACTCAAAATGATTAAAAAAGGTATAACACAATCAGATATCGTCGAAGGAGGCAGAAGGGTTGTCGACGCTGGCATTTCGCTTTCGGAGTATATTATGCCAGGAATCGGTGGAAAGACATTGAGCGAGGAGCATGCCCGGGAGACGGCGAGACTTTTAAATGAAGTGGTGCCGGATTTTATCAGGGTTCGCACTTTTGCGATGCATCCAGCATCTCCAATGCAGAAAATGGTTGAGGAAGGAATATTCGTGCCCATGACGGATGAGGAGATCGTTGGAGAGATACGGCTTCTGGTTTCTTGCCTCGATAAAATACACAGTTACTTCTCCTGCGCTGATTTTAGCCTCAACCTTCTTATGCAGGTCGATGGTTATCTGGACGAGAAGAGAGACTGGATGCTGGAAGAACTTGACAGATATCTTGCGCTGACAGAACTACAGAAAAAGGCCTATTCCCTCTTACGCCGCTCAACGTACATGCAGTACCCGGTTGATGCGGTCCAAAATGATGCTCATATGAAACAAATTATTCCTGAGATTGAAAAACTGGAAAAAAGCGGCAAAGATGGTTTTAACAAGTATATTCAGCTTCTCATGTCCTACCAGTTACCCCAACCACAGACGGAAAACTGGTCATAGAATCCCACGGTTAAGCCTGNGGAGGGGCTATTGGTCGCGGTACAGACCNCGCTTAGTGTCCAGTGCCTCTCTGTATGCTCTGACAAATCGTTCCTGATACTTCACGTTAGGCGGGTAGGTCATCACACTGGCGAAGCCCGCCTTAATAATCTCCTCGTTCAGCATTTTACCATCCTGAAGGTAAGCATACACAAGGAGCCTTTTGTATTTATCTCTTTTTTGAACATCGAACTCTATTCCAACTGTGTCACCCTTTCTTACAAGGGTTTTCACATACTTTGTTGCTTCTTTGCCCATTGCGGTAATGACCTCAACATCATGATTTGTCTTTATTGCGTCTTTTTTTGCCTTCTTGTTGATCTTGCTTTCCGGTGTATCAATCCCGATAAGTCTGACTGCCTCCTCATGCCCGTTCATTTCAATCTTGATAGTATCCCCGTCCACAACCCTTACAACAGTAGCCTTGTTGTATGCGTTTCCCATAGAGACACAGAGGAGTAAGGTGAAGATGGTAACGAAAATATGTCGAAATAATCTCGGTGAAAACATCACAGATCCTCCTAAGGAATAATGAATGTTGTTCTTTTATTATCGGTGCAGATTGGGGTTTGCTTCAGTGATTCTGGTCACAGGCGTATTGAAACAATGGCCAACCTCTTCGCCCTAATTGCCGACACGAGGTTTTTTTGAAGATAAGGTGTCTTTTAATGAGAGATGACAACACTCCCATTGCCGATGATTGGTCGAAAGGTAAAAGGCAATGTCATCAAGGTTGATGAGGGCAGGAATGCTTCCCAAAAGACCGAAGAGTACCTGCCCTTATAGGGTTATAATACCATTTCTATAAGGGAGGGGCCAGGTTCTGCGAGTGTTCTTGTCAGTTCCTTTACAAGGCTTTCAACAGTATTTACTGATTTTGCAGGGACCCCCATGCCGGAGGATATGCTCACCCAATCGAGTCTTGGTTGATCAATATCGGCGAGGGATAACGCCTTGGGACCCGGATCAGCAATTCCTGCTCGTTGAAATTCTACCCGGAGGATGTTGTATCCGCGATTAGAACAAATGAGGGTTTTGACGTTCAATCCTTCCCGTGCCTCTGTCCACAAGGCCTGTATAGTATACATTGCGCTACCGTCAGCCTGTAAGTTGATGACAAGACGGTCGGGAGACGCTAGAGCGGCTCCAACAGCGCAGGGCATCCCGTATCCGATAGAACCGCCTGCAATAGTGAGAACGGAATGGGGGGGAGCGCCAGCAGTGAGAGGATAGTAAGGGATTGCGGAGGTAATCCCCTCATCCACGATGATGGCCCCTTCAGGTTGGAGTGCAGCCAATACCTGGCACGCTGTTTCTGCGGTTAAAGCTCCATGGGGAAGCTGACATTTCGCAGATTGTGGTGAATTTTGACGCCAGTCCTTGAAAGGTATTATTGTCTTCAGGATATCTTCCAGATATCCGAGGACTTCAACGATGCTTTGCCTTCCTGAACAAATGGAGAGCTTCTGTTGATCTTTTTTCAGCAAGTAACTGTCAATCCCGGGATAACCAAAAAAAGTGACAGGTTCCTGGACATCGGCAAGAATTATTGTTTCATACTGTGATAAAAGTGCGAGGGCAGGCTCAGGGAAATAGGGGACCCTCATTATATCAGGAAGGCCAGAACCTCTTTCCACAAACCCTGGAAAGGTTTCTGTCAGGAGATCACACCCGGTGATTGCGCGAATGCGTCCAGCCGTCAAAAGGCCTTGCCCTCGGAGTGCTTTGCCACCAATCATAAGGGCTGTTTTTTTTCCTGCCCTCAAACGATCGGCTGCAGCTTCGATTGTATGTAAATCGAGAGAATCATACCGTAGAGGAGGAGGCGCATTGATAACCCCTTCTACCTCAGCCCACAGATGATCGTTCGGCACGATAAGGCTTGCTATTTTGCCGGACATTGAAGCAGCATAGGCGTCAGCAAAGTCACCGGAGAGGTTCTCAGCAGAACGATTGGTTCTTGTCCAGGCCGATACGGTTTTTGCAAGTGACTCAACATCCATAGTGAGCGGGGCATCAGCATCAATGTGCCATGTCGTGTGCTGACCGATGACGTTGATCACGGGTGTACGGGCGCGCCTCGCATTGTGAAGATTGGCAATGCCATTCGCGAAGCCGGGGCCAAGATGGAGGAGAGCCATGGCAGGTTTTTCTTTGATCCGTCCATAGCCATCTGCGCCGCCTGTGCAAACACCCTCGAAAAGGGCCATAACAGGATGTATGCCAGGCACAGAGTCAAAGGCCGCAACGAGCGGAAGTTCTGTCGTGCCTGCGTTGGCAAAGCAAAACTCAATACCTGCGTTAACGGCAGTCCGAAGGAGCAGTTCCGCGCCATTCATTATTTTCATTCTCCCCAAATATCAGTTGTCAATCCTATCAGAAGTGTTTTTGGTGTGTCAACAATTAAGTAGGTAACATCAATGGCGATAGGCTAGGGGCAATAGGGGATGGGGAAGGCAGCTTACAGCTATGAGCTTAAACCCGATTCTTCTGATGCCTGCTCGAGCAATTCCTTGATTTTTTTAAGGAGCGCATTCGGGGCGACAGGTTTTGCGATAAAGTTCAGCCCATTTTGGAGAATCCCTCTTTTATGGATGATATCCTCCGAGTATCCACTCATGAAAAGGGTTTTTATACCTGGATGAATGTGGGAAATCATCTCGTAAGCCTCTTTCCCGTTTTTTTTGGGCATGACAGCATCGAGGAGGAGAAGGTCAACCTTTTCTCTGTTGTCATTAAATTTTGCAATCACATCTTCTCCATCAAAGGCTTCGATAACTGTGTATCCGGCATCCTCAAGAAGTTGTTTTGTAAGCTGTCGCACAGTTGTATCATCTTCTGCCATAAGTATAACGCCAGAACCCGTAAGGAAAGGTATTTCCTCCTTTTTTCTCTCCCTGGTAGCCTGGGCCCTGATGAGGGGGAGAAATATTTCAAAGGTTGTCCCTTTATGGAGTTCACTCAATACCTTAATGAAGCCATTGTGCTGATTGACAATTCCATAGACCATGGACAGGCCGAGGCCAGTACCCTTTCCGACTTCCTTCGTTGTAAAGAAGGGCTCGAATATTCTTTCTTTTGTCGTTTCGTCCATTCCAATGCCGGTATCAATGACGGAAATGCGCACAAAGTGACCGGGCCTTCCGAAGTTATTTCTTCTCACGTATGCTGGATCCANATAGACTGGTTCTATTCCAATAGTCAGGATTCCCCCGTCTGGCATGGCATCCCGTGCGTTGATGGNAAGATTCATNAGCACCTGNTCTATCTGTACCACGTCTGCTAAAATCGTAAGTTCGCCTTCTCCCACCGAGGTCACCAGCTCAATATCCTCTCCNATTGTCCTTGAAAGAAGTCTTCGCACGTTGAGCAGTATCTCGTTCACGTTAGCCGGTTCGGGATTGAGTATCTGTTTTCTGCTGAAAGCGAGAAGGCTCTGCGTGAGGTGGGTCGCCTTATGGGCTGATGCGAGAATATGCTCTGCGTAGACTCGGAGCGGCTCGTCCTCGCGCATCTTCATATGGAGAAGACTGCCGTACCCGATGATTGCTGTCAGGATGTTATTAAAGTCGTGAGCCACACCTCCAGCGAGTTGGCCTACGGCTTCCATCTTCTGGGCGTGGAGGAGCTGCTCCTCAAGACTTCTTCTCTCAGTGACATCCCTCAGGTAAACGAGCGACATGGACTCTCCCGAGTATGTTGTTTTTGTAGCGGAGACCTCGACGGTAACCACATCGCCATTCTTTTTAAGACCTTTGAATTCATACCTCGAAGGCGCCCCGCCATTTTGCTGTCTTTTTCTATTGATATCAAACACTTTCTCCCTGTCATCTGGGTGAACAGTAATGATGACCGGCTGCCCGATAATTTCGTCGGCACTGTCATATCCGAAAATCTCAACAAATTTGCGGTTTACATAAAGATGCTTATCACCTTTTACGATGGCGACCCCATCATTAGAGTTTTCTATGGATGTTCGATACCGTTCCTCAGATTCTACAAGTCTCTCTTCAAAAAGCTTCCGTTCTGTTATGTCTCTTATGATAGTCATAACCTGGTCTTTTCCACAAATAGCCATTCTTGCTTCCCAGTGTTTTTTCTGGGCGCCAGTTACAGTCTCATATTCATAGTTCACGAGTTTTCCACTCGCCAGGGTTTCGTTAATCTTCAGCTCCGTCAGCCTGGCAAGGTCAGGAAAAAGCACATCAGAGACCTTTTTGCCAAGGAATTGCTCTGGTGGGAGAAGAAGGTTGTTTGAATTGGGCGAATTAAAATCCAGGAAAGCACCATCAGCGCTGAGGCGGAACATGATATCAGGAATTGCAGCAAGAAGTGCATTTCTGGCTTCCTCTGACCGCCTGTGGACCATCACGTTTGCGAAGATTTCTCCTACAACTTTAAGCAAGGAGATTTCCTCTGTTGACCATACCTTGTGTTCCTGAACGCTGTCAAGGCCGAGAAAGCCGAGGAGTGAACCACCATGTATAATCGGCATGGCAATGAGCGATTTGATATCTTCAGCGTGGAACTCATTTTTTTCAGCACAGGCTTCTTGGGGTAATTTATCTACATCAGGAATATGCACAAAATCAAGCTTCTGTATCTGGCTGAAGAACCATGGCATATCATCTATGGTGATTCCCTGGAGACGCTGAATTTGTGGAGAGGTGCCCTGGGTGCACCACTCGTGAGTATTATCCATAATTTGGCCGCCTTCGTGGAACTGAAAGAGATAGCTCCTATCAACTCTCACGAATTCGCCTATCATTTTCAGTGCATTGTTAATGCCAATATCAATTTCTCCTGTTGATAGATTAATGAAACTTGTGGAAACATCCAGGACGAGATGGAGAAGCCCGGTATAATATCGTAATTTGTTCTCCGTCGCCTTGCGTTCTGTAATATCCAGGGCTGTAAAGACCAATCCTGCCGAAGGATCGGAGGGGTTTACATAGGAAGAGCTGAGAAAGATGTCCATGATAAGACCATTCTTATTCAGCCAGTGGGTCTCTACAGATCCGATACCATGTCTTTTTATCTGCCGATATTTTACATCTCCCACCGACGTGAATTCCTCGTCATCAGGATAGAGAATCCTTGCACTTTGCCCGAAGAGTTCATTTTGCGAAAATCCTGTGATGGAAGAGAGATACTCATTGGTCCATCCCAGGATACGATCGTGAACAACCCCTATTCCGACGGGAGCAGCCCGAAAAATGCTTTTCAGCATTTCCTCATTCTTTCTCAATTCTTCTTCTGCTAATTTGCGCTCTGTAATATTTTCGTGTGTACCATCGTAACGGATTATTCTTCCGTTTTCATCCTTCACAGCCCTTGCATTTGTTGAAACCCATATCTTTTCACCATCTTTTCTTAAAACCTGGTGCACAAAATTCTCGATCCTTCCATTTTTCCTGATAAGCTCCACAAAAGTCTTGCGTTCTTCAGGATTTGCATAATGCTGGGTTGAGATGTCATTTATTGTTGCAAGCATCTCATCAGGAGTGGTAAATCCGCACATCTTTACAAAGGCTGGGTTGACATTTATAAAGCGACCCCCAGGTGTGCTCTGGAAGATACCCTCGGTTGCATTTTCAAAAATGCTCCGATATTTTTCCTCGCTTCTCCGGAGTGCCTCTTCTGCTTCAAGGGCCGCTTGGTTGGCTTGGCTCTTGTTCCCATCCTTCAGCTTTGCCCTGAGTTCTGTGAGTTCCTGTATAAGCTGATCTTTGGTTTTTGTCCTGTCATCCATGAAACGCTCCTCAGACAATCCTTATCTTACGGAATTCATTGTGCCGCAAGAACACCCTTCAATATTTTGTCGCCGGACACCATTATACCTTTAGTTGCTCACGGAAATGAAATACACTATACACAATAGCCCAAAATCTACATCAGAAAGCAACCATCCGTACAAAAATTCTTTTCAACGCTTTATGGGGACTTATTCAGTTTTCAAAGGGACCAATTGAAATTCTAGAACAGGCAATAGGCAATAGGTTGAAGGGCATTCAAACCTTAAACGCCCCATCCTCGTAAATGATTAGTTTTTTTCCCGAGGTGAGATGGGCTGTCACTAGTTTTGGCTCAGTATTTACCAAATCCCAATGGAGGGCCGAGTCGTTGAAGCCCAGCTTCTCCTTGAGAGCTTTGGTCATATCTGCCGGATTGCCTGTGTAAGAATCGGTATATGACGATCCCAGGGCAATATGGGAGTTTCCATGGCTACCACCATAATTCTCATCAAAAAGGGTATCTGCCATAAACCGGTCAATCCTGGAGAAACGCTTGTCAGTTAATGAAAACTCTCCAATCCTGGATGCACCTTTGTCCATGGCAAGCTGTTTAGCAGTGAACTCCTGTCCCTCTTCTGCCTCGATTTTAACCACTACCCCCTTTTTAAAGGCAAGACGCACTCCTTTGACATAGTTGCCGCTCCGAAAAGAGGGGAGGTTTGCGTAGTAGGTCCCTTCTGTCCCCCGCCAGTCTGGAGAGAAAAAAATCTCAAAGCTCGGGATGTTATGGCCGGAAACACCTGACCACCTCCTTTTTTCTCCTGCAATGACAGTTAAATCAGTATTTTTCGACTGTATGTGAAGGGTTTTGATTTTGAGGCTGTTCAACCACTTCTTGATACCAAGCACGCCCTTGAGGATCGACCTCCACTCTTGAACAGGGTCTTTTTTGTCAAGATAGCATGCTTTCATGATCTGAGTTGTATAGTGCCTGATGGTTGTTTTTGCCTGTCGGGCAAGCTCCTGAGTAGGAAAGGTGCAAAGAGTCCAACTATAGAGGCCACCTTCCTCCCTCTTATCGAGGATGTCCTTGAGGGGTTTTCTTGAAACGAGAACCTTGCCGATTCTTTCTGCATTAATATCTTTAAGATGGGTAAGCGATTCCGGGGCACGTAGAAATATCCTTCCGTTCACGTTTCCGTAGAGTTCTTTTTCGCCCGGTGGTACAAAGACAAGCTGTTTATCGTCTGCCTTTTCATAGAAACCCTGTTCCATGCCAAAGGTGAGGCCCATGCGTTGAACCGGGTGCATTCCCATGCCGACGATTTTTCTGAAGAGGACCTCGGCAAGTTGTATTGCAGGGCGTTCATACTGGATGAGGATGATATCCCCTTTCCTGAATTTAGTTTTTCTTGCAGTGCTCAGCCCCCAGAGCAAAACATCTGCATATTTTTCCAACTCAGTAGTTGTTAGTGTCATGCATCCCCCTTTATTGACTTTTGGCTAGAGGTAGTATACCCAACCATGACCTTGCTGACAAGAATTATAACTATTTTATTCCAGGAAAGGAATACAGTGACAATAGTGATGAGGCTATTAAAGATTGTATCAGTGAAACAGGACGATGAGCGCAAAGCCTATGATCATAAGAAGGNTGNCTACACTGGATCCAGGAATTGCCNATAAGAGCATTGTAAGGCCTCTGAATGCTGTCAATTCATTGAATTTTGAGAGCATATTGTCATATGATTTCGATATGCTACTTTTCCTATTATATTGACAAGCAGATAGAATTGATTATGTTATAGGAAAGTGCCTTATGAGTGCACAGAAAACGATTTTCACAAAGGGGGTTGTTATGCCGAACAAAAAAGCAATGGTTAGCCGTCTCATGCCATGTTCCGTCAACCTATTGACCGTCGCCTCAANGACAGAGCACGATGCTATGACCGCAACAGCCATGTTCATCTCTGAGGATCCTCCTCTCTTTGTTGTGAGTGTACAGAAACACATCCTCACTCATCTTCTGATTGAAGAAACAGGCCAGTTTGTCCTGAATGTAGCCTCTACGGAACAGGTAAAACTGGCAAAAAAGCTTGGTCATGAGAAAGCGGCAGACAAATTCAAAGAATTTGGCATACAAACGGAGAAGGCGAGGTCTGTGGGTGCNCCCTTAATCAAGGGATCATTCGCCAGCATTGAGTGTAAGGTCATAACATCTTTCCCGGCTGGCAACTTCACGGTATACGTAGTGGAGGCTGTGGATTTTACCNTTAACGATGGCCTGTCGCCCATTGTGTGGGATCTGAATCGATATTATGCCCTTGGAAAGGAATTGAAGTAAGCCNAGGGATCTTGGCCAACTTGCTGCCTGCTTTGTTCTCCCCATCGAAGACTCCCTCGACTATATTTTCNGTCATGTAAAGATGTTCGCAAAGATTCACCAGTCACGAGGGAGAACTGGCTTTTCCTTCTCAAGGTTACGGCCAAAAGATGATATTGCTGCTTCAACTATGAGGGTTGCGAGCGGTCCAGTGTCATTCATCAAGATTTTAATGTGGAACTGAGCGGTTTCAAAGACCATCAATCTCCCTCAAGACACTGCNGTTGATTCGGTACTCAACATTTACCTCGNAGCATACAGATTGGANCTCAAGGGGGTCACTGTTTTTAGGGACAAGAGCAGGGACTTCCAGGGGCTCTCCTGCAGCGCCCATCATTTCTGATAACATATAGACCAGGGGCGTTAGATTAGAGTACTATGGGTGAGCCTCTTCCTGAACGTCTTGGAAAAACNTCCTGAGAAATGGTATCATCCTGTTCAATGAGCGAAGCCTTTCAGAAAGTCATTGGATTGAAGATAGATGTTGATACCTATAATGGTATGAAAAATGGCGTTCCCAGGATCCTTTCTTTGCTGAATAGATTTGGCATTAAGGCAAGTTTTTTTGTACCTATGGGGAAAGATCACACAGGCAGGACTGCTAAGCGAGTTTTTACAAGAAGAGGCTTCCTAAAGAAAGCAAGCAGGGTAGGGGTTATAGAGACCTACGGCATTAGGACGCTCATGTATGGTCTTTTGCTTCCCGGACCGGAGATAGCCAGGAAAAACGCATTAACGATCAGACAAATCGTCACGGAAGGACACGAAGCAGGCATTCACGGATATGACCATGTCAACTGGCATGATCACGTCAAGGGATGGGGCGAGGCGAAAACAACAGAGGTACTTGACAGGGCCTGTAGTATATATGAGGATATTCTCGGGCGGAAAGCTCGGTCTTTTGCCGCTCCAGGTTGGATGATCAACACTCACGCATTGCGGTTTTTTGAAAACAACGGATTTCTCTATTCCAGTGATACGAGGGGTAGATCACCATTCTTGCCCGTCATGGGGAGCGATCAGTTCAACATACCCCAGATACCAACAACCCTTCCCACCCTTGATGAAGTTGTGGGTCTTGCAGGATATGAGCCCCTCTCTCTTGCAAGGTATTTTCTTGATTCACTGAGCGAAGGGTTGAATATTCTCACGGTACACACTGAACTTGAAGGTAAACGCTGGACAGGTTTTCTTGAAGCTTTTATCATACAAACACTTGATCAAGGCTTCACATATGGAAGACTCATGGATATTGCACAGGCTTGCAGGGAGAGTGAAGCTATTCCCAGATACAATATCTTTTACGGACATGTGGAGGGTAGAGCGGGCGAGGTATCGTGCCAAAGCCAAAAGGTGGCTGGCAGCTAGTAGCTAAGGGCCGCACAATGGATCATATAATGACCATACCGGATGCTTTCGCTCTTCTTGTCGTCACACTCTGGCCGATCATTCCGCTCTGGTGGATTCCGGTTCACGGAGTAAATAAATTAGTAAAAAAACTTGGTTTTGCCATGTACCCGATCATTTTTGTCGTATGGTTTTTCATCGCTTACCTCATTTACAGCAATAGGGTGTTTCTTGTGGAATTTCGGATTGATTTTCCAATAATTATCAGGATAACGGGAATTCTGTTTGCTTTTACTGGCACCTTCCTCCAGTTGTGGACTTTGAAAGTACTCACTTTCAGGGTTATTACGGGCGTTCCTGAACTCCGAAACGTTGCTGAAGTAAAACTCGTCACAGCTGGTCCTTTTTCTCGTGTCCGGCACCCAACATACTTGTCTCACACGCTTTTCTTCACAGGGATTTTTCTTTCCACAGGTATCGTGGCAACTGGCTTCGTCGCCCTCATTGATTTTTGTGTTGCTATCCTGGTCATTATACCAATGGAAGAGAATGAGCTCCTGCGACGCTTTGGCGACGAATACAGACATTATATGGTACGTATCCCGCGATTCATCCCACGAATTAAAAGGGCGAGCTACAACAATTAGCCACACAACGTCAACGAATAGCAGAAATTCTTCAAAACTGGCTTGACAACTTCCGTATCTGTGCTATAACTTCCGTATATATGTGTACAATAAACTAATAAGGAGGGTGTTTATGCCGGGAAGCGTTTACAAAATCATCGAAATAGTCGGAACGAGTACAAAATCTTGGGAGGATGCAGCAAAAGTTGCTCTGGAAACGGCGTCAAAATCACTTGAAGATCTTCGGGTTGCAGAGGTTGTGAAACAGGATGTAACTGTCGAAAACGGTAAGGTAATAAGCTACCGGGTAAGGCTCAATATTTCCTTCAAATATCACACAGAGAAAGGTTTGTAAAACAAGATCAAGAAAAAAAGAGGGGACCGAAGTCCCCTCTTTTTTTTAGTACATATCACCCATTCCGCCCATTCCGCCCATTCCGCCTGGTGGCATCATAGGCATTCCTGCGCCTTTATCTTTTGGTTTTTCAGCTATCATACAATCGGTTGTGAGCATCAATGCAGCAACAGATGAAGCATTCTGAAGGGCAGTCCTCGCAACCTTTGTCGGATCTATGATGCCGGCTTCAGTCATGTCGTCCACGAAAACCTCTTTTGCAGCGTCGAAGCCAAAATTGGCTTTTCCGTTCTTCACCTTCTCAACAATGATTGACCCATCATGTCCCGCGTTCATAGCGATCCAACGTATCGGGTCTTCCAATGCCTTCTTCACGATCTTAACGCCGAATTCTCTTCCCCCCTCCAACTTGAGCTCATCAAGTTTCGGTATGCATCTGAGGAAAGCTACTCCACCACCGGGTATAATGCCTTCTTCTACAGCAGCTTTTGTTGCGTTGAGGGCATCTTCCACGCGGGCCTTTTTCTCCTTCATCTCTGTTTCAGTTGCAGCCCCAACGTTGATGACAGCAACACCGCCAACAAGCTTTGCCAGCCTTTCCTGCAGTTTTTCTCTGTCGTAGTCGGATGTTGTCTCATCTATCTGGGCACGTATCTGTTTAACTCTGCCTTCGATATCTTTCTTGTCGCCTGCTCCATCTACGATGGTTGTGTTGTCCTTATCAATCACTATTCTCTTGGCTGAACCTAGGTCCTTGAGGGAGATGGTTTCGAGCTTGATACCGAGCTCTTCTGATATCATCTGCCCGCCTGTCAGGATGGCGATATCCTCGAGCATGGCTTTTCTTCTATCGCCAAACCCTGGAGCCTTCACAGCAGCTACCTTCAGAGTGCCTCTTAATTTGTTGACTACCAACGTTGCCAGGGCTTCGCCCTCCACATCCTCGGAGATGATTAAGAGGGGTTTTCCCATCTTTGCCACCTGTTCGAGGACAGGCAGAAGGTCTTTCATGCTGCTTATCTTTTTCTCATTAATGAGGATTAATGGTTCATCCATCACTGCTTCCATTTTTTCAGGGTTTGTTACAAAGTAGGGAGAGATATATCCCTTATCGAACTGCATACCCTCTACGATCTCAAGGGAAGTCTCCATGCTTTTTGCTTCTTCAACGGTGATAACGCCCTCTTTGCCGACCTTGCCCATAGCCTCAGCTATGATATTTCCGATTGTCTCGTCGTTATTGGCTGATATCGTGCCAACCTGGGCGATCTCTTTCTGGTCCTTGGTTGGCTTTGAAAGCTTCTTTAACTCTTCGACGACCACTTCTACTGCCTTCTCAATACCCCTTTTCAGTTCCATAGGGTTATGACCGGCAGCCACGAGCTTTGCCCCTTCACGGTAAATTGACTGGGCAAGAACTGTAGCGGTTGTTGTTCCGTCGCCTGCCACATCACTTGTCTTGGATGCCACTTCTTTCAACATCTGCACCCATGTTCTCAAACCTATCCTCTATCTCTATCTCTTTCGCAACAGTCACTCCATCTTTTGTAACCGTTGGTGAACCGAAAGACTTCTCCAATATTACATTTCTTCCTTTAGGTCCGAGAGTCACTCTCACTGCATCAGCAAGGGTATTTACACCCCTTAACAGTGACTCCCTGACAGCCTGATCATACTTGATTTCTTTAGCCATCCTTTGGCCCTCCTTTCTTAGTCTTCTACGATACCGAGGACATCATCCTCTCTCATTATTAGATGTTCTTCGCCGTCGATCTTGATTTCCGTACCGGAATACTTGCCGAACAGAATCTTGTCTCCGACCTTGACCGTCAAGGCAAACTTCTGGCCGTTATCGAGAACCTTTCCGTCACCTACTGCAATCACTTTGCCTTCCTGAGGTTTTTCCTTGGCCGCATCGGGAATAATAATACCTCCCTTTGTTTTCTCTTCCTCTTCAAGTCTCTTGACGATGATCCTGTCTTGTAATGGTTTAATCTTCATCCTATCACGCTCCTTTCAAAAATATTATATTGGCAATTGGTTTAACAGATTGCTAATAATAGTATAATAATACTAATGACCTCTGTTGTCAACAGGCAGATGTTAAATTTTTAGCAATAAATTTACCCCTTCTGTATACCATTTCGAAAATTCTTCGTTTTCTTTTTGGTTTCTATCTTTTTCCTGCTTGATCGCTTTGGCCAACCGGCCCTTGTCGATGGTAGTGTTATATTCCCTCATTGCCTGGGCGGAAAGACGTTCTATCATGCCTGAGAGCACTTCTTCCTTATCTTTTTTGCACCCCCACAGATTCCACCACTTGTTGTAAACATCCTTGACGGTTTTTCCCTTTCTATCATAATACCCAGCGAGAGAAGGGAGCCACTCCTTGATTCTTTCCTGTGATTCAAATAAGATATCCTCAACGAAGGGATACCGTTCCATGACGTCCATTTCAACCCTTATCTTCCTTTCAAAACCGTCCACGATACTTGTAGCCCCGTGTTTTTTTGTATATACCTTGTCTTTGAGGTCATTCCAGACTTCAATAACAGGGTAGATCTCCATACCCTCTTCGGAGTAATTGATGATTTCAATACTGTCTATGGTATGCTTTCTTGTTTTTGGTACACCAAACATAAGGAGGCCAAGGAGGTCTGAGACAACATGAAAGAGAAGGGATCTGTTTTTCGGTCTTTTTGCAGGATACATAAAACAAATGAATTCGTTCAGCTCAAGGGCCTCAACAAGGTGGTCTTTTTTCGATTCCACGTCCAGATATTTTATGGCATCAATAGCTAGGGTTATTGTGGACATGGACAACAGGTCTTCTTCATCCTTGATAAACTCCCAGACATCAAGGATATGTCTCCTTGGAAGCATTACAATCCTGCTCCTCGTAACTCCTCGATCAATGTTTTCTGCTTGTCAGTAAGTTTTTTTGGAAGCTCCACCTCGGTTTCTACGTATTGATCACCCCTGCTCCCCTTCGGGTCAGATACACCGAGCCCCCTTAATCTGACTTTCTTGGCCCCCGCGGGAATCTTAACAACCTTAGGACCATCGATGGTAGAAACTTCCACTGTAGTACCAAGCAATGCGTCGGTAAGCCCGATCTCCTTCGTCATATGAATATCATTGCCAACCCTCTTGAAGACCGGGTGCTCGCCTATCTTTACGGTAATATAAAGATCGCCGAACCGTCCTGTCCGAGGGTCCCTGTTACCCTTTCCCTGGAGTCTCAGCTTCTTTCCCGTGGAGATGCCCTGGGGGATCTTGACATTCACATCTTCCGTCCCATGATGGGTGGAAAAGGAGATTCGCTTTTCTGCGCCCCTTATGGCATCCATGAAAGGGATCTCCAATTCGTAATTGAGGTCCAGTTCCTTTGGCGCCTGCTGCTCCCTCGTTATGTAATCCCCGAAGTCGAAATTTTGAGAGCGTTGTCGTCCCCCCCTCCCGGTTTGCCTTCCAAAAATCATGCTGAAGATATCGCCGCCGCCGAATCCAAGGTCCTTAAAAAGGTCACCAAAATTGGCTCCCTTGAATATATCCTCTTCAGAATACCGCTGCTGGAAACCGCCCATGCCATACGTGTCATATTCCTGTCTCTTAGACTTATCACTCAGTACGGCGTAGGCCTCGCTGATCAGTTTGAACTTTTCTTCTGCTTCTTTATTCCCGGGGTTCTTGTCAGGGTGGTATTTTTTTGCGAGTCTCCTGTATGCTTTTTTTATATCGTCTTCTGACGCTCCCTTTGCAACACCAAGTATTTCATAATAGTCTTTTTTCGTTGCCATGTTCTTCACCACCTATAATAGCAATATATTGACCAACATTCTTGCCGACGGCGTGGGCTACAGTCGGACATTTTACTTTCATGATATGTATGACCGGTCTCTCCTCCCAGAACTCAGAAATGGTCTCGTAATTGCCCATCCCCTTGGCAATGACAATCCCGTCACTCTCCCATAATTCCTTGATCTTGCCCTGTATATTCTCTCGTTTCATGCCCACTTCATCGGTTCCCGTAGAGATGATGTTCGGAAAGACCTTTCGGAAGCCAAACCTTTCAACGTCGGGCATGGAAAGGTCATTCTGCACAGGATGCTCTTTAGCGGCATAGAAGACGGTTTTTCCGAGATTCTCAAGATACTTTATGAGTCCCATATCAAAAAATAATTCTCCCACATTGTCAGCAAACACGAGAACAGAACTTCCTTTATTATAAATCTCATTTTTAATTTTATCTATATCCCCTGAGAAATCAAAATCCTGAATCGTATAGCCATCCTGACAGAAGAAATCCATTGAATTGCCAAGGGCGGAAAGACTGAGAAGGCCCCTCAAGGTCTTGGGAAAGGCTTCATGCATAGTGCTCATTGTCTTCCGTGCTTCTTCCACTTCCTTTGTTTTTATGGGAAGGTAAGGATCGTAGGTGCCTGTTTTGTCCCGAATAAACCGCAAAAGCTTGTTTGCTATCTCGGGTGGTGTCCGCCCAGTGTTCCACAGATCGTCAATCATGGAATAGGCACGGGTGAGGATCTCGTCGTCGCCAATAGACAAGGAAACAGCTTTTTCAACAAGGCCCCTGAGGCAACCGTAACAATGATCTAATAATTTCATGGTGAATGATATAAGGATATAACGAAACTGCTTCCAATTCAACAACCGCCACTTGTTGCTTTGGATTCGCCCATATTTGATGAAAGAGTGTATTTGCGACCCTTTGTCTGTATTGCATAATTCCTTCCCAAGATTGCAAGCGTTAAGCCCAAAATCTTGCGTGTCCAAGAGTGCTGTAATCTGGTATAATTTATAACGTGGAAATGGAAAAAAGAAGACTGGGCAGGACAGGGGTTGACGTGACCATCCTTGGTCTAGGCGGCGAGGGTGTGCTTCGGACCTTTGGCCGGGAAAAGGAAGCGTATGCGTTGATCAACCGGGCCATTGACCTGGGCCTTAACTACTTTGAATCTGCACGGGCCTATGCAGGAAGCGAATCATACTACGGCAAGGCTTTGAAGGAGAGAAGAAATGAGATATTTCTCACGAGCAAGTCTCACGCAAGAGATAAGGAAGGGGCTCTTACCCACCTCTTAGAAACCCTGAGCAACATGAAGACCGACCATCTTGACCTGTGGCAGATACATGATGTTCGGACCGATGATGATATAGAGTCCATTTTTGGCCAGGGAGGGGCATTGGAGGCCTTTACTCAGGCAAGGCAGGAAGGCCAGGTAAGATTTATCGGTATTACAGGTCACCATGATCCTGTAGTTCTGGGCCGTTGTCTTGACCTCTTCGATTTTGACACAGTTCTTATGCCCGTCAACCCTGCAGAGTCGCAATATAAAAACTTTTTAAGCAGTGTCTTGCCTCGGGCCACGGGAAAAGGAATGGGGGTTATCGGCATGAAGGTCTACATGAGGGGTCTTGCTGCCCGGATTCCTTGGTTTAGCTCGATGGAGCCTTTTTTCCGTTTTGC
>Ga0031658_1000075_pt1 | contig 16545 bp, 11 predicted proteins | sample FrelakmetPLP11PL_FD_55179 | JGI IMG/M metagenome (GOLD analysis project Ga0031658, IMG submission 55179) | Freshwater lake sediment microbial communities from the University of Notre Dame, USA, for methane emissions studies - PLP11 PL | ecosystem: Environmental > Aquatic > Freshwater > Lake >...
TCCGGTGCTTGGCACAAAGCTTGGTGTCTTCAAAAAGTTGCACAAGAAACGCCTCGGCCGCCGTTTGGATCGCATCCATCGCCGACTCGGCAAAGCGAAGGTCCGTCTTGAATGTGTATCCAATGTCGCGAACGGCTCGACGAAACGGCGCCTTGTTGATTAGCAAATCGGTGTTCTTCTGAAAATGCCTGATTTCCCGGAGAGCTTTTTCGCCCGGATGGTAGCGTTTCTTTTGCTTTTGACTAATGGAAGGAACCAGCGAGGCTTTTGGGCACTTGACGGCAACGGAAGAGCTCTTATGGGCCTGGTGTCTGATAGGAGCGAGTTGCTTTGTTCTTGCCATCGTTTACAATGAAAAATGAATAACTTGTCAAGAAAAAAAATTAAATTTATAGAAATTTTTGAGAAAACACATTTTATTTTTTATTGCGGAAATTTAAAACTGGTTTTCTTTTCACTACAGACGACGCAGCGGACGAAGCCGCCACGGACGACGCAGCGGACGACGCAACGGATGAAGCCGCCGCGGACGACGCAACGGACGACGCAACGGATGAATCGGCGATGGAAGACAGGGCAACCGATGCATTGTCGTCGTAGTCGTCGTTGTCAGACGACTCGGACGATTCGCTGCTATAACGCTGTTGGCTCTTTTTCAAATTCTTTGGCTGAGCCCGTATGGGCTTGGCGGCAGGAGCGCCCTTTTTAACGGGACCTTTTTTTGGTTTTGGCTTTACAGACGACGCTGCGGAGACCGCCGATGCAGCGGCAAACGAGGAACTTACCGACGAATTTGAGAACACCGAGGACTGGGACGACGATCCTCCGGAGGAGGGCGGCGCATTGAACTTACGCTTGAGTACGTCGAACCGGTCAAAGTCATTCTTGCGCTGGGTTTTCTCCTGGCTTGAGTACTCCCGGGAAATGGAAGAGTCGTCGTCCTCGTCGCTCATCGATGCATCACTGATCGAGTCACCGGGCGGCGGACTGTTGCGGATCAGTGGGATTGAGTGCACCGAGTGCAAGGCCACTGACTGTGCCAACGGGGCCGTCAAGGATACAGAGTGCAAGGCTACCGAAGGCGCCAACGGAGCCGGGGCCGCCGGAGCGACTGAAGGCGCCGGATCTTTAGCCGCCGATTTTACAGAAGACGCCGGGGGTTTAACCGTCGACGGAATGGACGGCGTGGACTCGATGGCCGACGCGGTTGCCAGCATATCCTTGGTGAGACCGGAGCCCTTGGAAGACGCCAGCGAAGCCTTTTCCAGGTCTTTTTTCTGCCGGAGCTGGAACGCCGTGGGTTCCTTTCCGGAGCCGATGATGCTGATGCTGTCCTCACTGGTGATCTCTTCCTCCATGATGTCGGAATCGTACTTGGCGGTACTGGCCAACGCCTTTTGGAAACAAAAATCAACGGTTACTCGCCGGTCCTCCGCGGACAGCATATTCATAATGTCGCGCACCGTTGAGTCGTCGCTCTGCTTCTGGATTAGCTTGGTACTCATCTCGGCCAAAAAATCCTGCAAAAAATACTGAAACAGGTGCTTGCGCTTAGCAAGCCGACAGTCCTCGTCCTTGCCCATGTAGGCATTGAAGACGCGCCGGAACACGTCCTGGATGTCGGGGAAGAGTTTGGTGGCGTGCTCCACATTCTGCAGCTGAATCGCGCTATTGAGGTTTGTGGTGCTCTCGAGGCCCCCGATGTACGCGTCCCTGATTTCCCAGGAGCTGAACTTGCGTTTGCACAGGTCATAGATGTACTGGAAGTAGCGCTCGGCGAAATCCTGCAGGATGATCTTGAGCCTCGGTTTTGAGTGCTGCATGTAAAAAGCTTTTTTTTTCGGGCAATGAAATTAAATTTTGATAAAGTAGGGCACGGCAAGCACAACAATGAACACGATTCCCGACAAAAGAAAAATCAAACCATAATTTAACTTGGGCAGCGCAATGGCACTGGAGTGTTCGCGTTGCACAAACTGGGGCTTTACCATTACCAGGATAATGAAGGTCAGGATGGCCGCGAGCAAGGCCGGAAAAGCCGGCGAATTGATAATGCGGGTCCACATGGGCGTCACATTCTTTTTCGCGGTAAAGTATATGGTGTCGTCCAGTTTGTTACCGGGCGAGGAAAAGGGTTCTTCCGGGGCAATCGGCGACGCAGAGTCCGTGGTCGATTTGACGATTGACATCAGTGTGCTTTTCAATAAGTTTTCAACTTTTTTTTAAAAAAGGTCATTTTCTTGCAACTGTCCCCCCGAGCCCCCTGGGAAAATACTGTAGTACGAGAGCTGCCCAACGGTTACGCCGTACTGGGGCATAAATGTGTGCACCGTGTATTTGTCCTCGACGGCACGGATGATGAGCTGTTGGCGTGTGCATCGCTTGAGCGATAGAATGCGCGCCTCCAATTGGGAGGACCAGCGTTCGTATGCGGAAAGACACATGACAAAATGTTTTTTTTTGTTGCGTGTGGAAAAAAAAATGCGTCGTTTGTTTAATACGCGAGGTGAAAGCGAAACTGACCCGGCCGACAGGTCTGGACGCAATGCAATGGGCAGGGGACCGGCGGCCCAGGCGGGCCAGGCTGCGCCAGCAGGACCGGCCGCGGCGCCAGCGGGACCAAGGAAACAGTTTGTACTGTACCTAAAACCAAACGACGGACCCAGCAGCCAGGCGTACCGGCTGGCGGTTCCAATGCTAAACCTGATCGATGTAGTGGATACGCGCACCCTGAAACCCGCAGAGATACCGCCGTTTCTGAAGGGTGTGCCGACACTGCTGGACATCGCAAAACGCGAAGCATACCCCGGGCGACTGTGCCTGCAGATCCTGGAGAAATTGAGCCACCGGGAGACGGCTGTGTACGATGCCGACTCAACAATGATTCCGCAGGACGCCTACCAAAACAGTGTGGCAACACAAGGCGAGTCCGGACCGGGTCCGGTTGGGCAAGACGACGGGTATGCGCCGTGCGACTTTTTGCCGAGCGATCCGACGCTGTACCAGACCGGGCGGCGTAATAAGGAGGATGTTAATGGGATTATAAACCGGATGATGGAGGAGCGCACGAGCGATATGCCGTCCCAGAGCACCGGGCAGCCGTCGCCGGCCGAGATGTCCAAAATAATGCAGTCCATGCTGGAGGCGTGAATAAAAAATTTTTTTTAAATAAATTTAAATAAAAAATTATTTATGGCGAAGCGAACTCGTGATGAAATTTATGAAAATAGGATGGCCGCTGAAAATAATTATATTGAGCAGATTCGGAACTTACAACAACAAGTACAATTTGTTAAAAACGAAACTTTAGCAGAATGTAATGTAATTGCAGACAAAGAATTAGACAGATTAACCAAGGAAGCAGAAAATTATAAGGCATCACTGGATATTCTGCTGACCGAAACTCTTGAAAAAAACAATGAATTGGAGGAACAAAAAAAAAAAGATTTGAAATCATTTTTTGATTTAGAGAGAGACTATAAAAACTTACAAGAAAATAATAAGATTACTGAAACAAATTTAGCAAAAAAAGATAAAGAATTTGAAGAATTAGAAGGGATATATGTCCACCAATTAGCAGAAATTTTAGAATTATCAACTGTTAATGCTACAAAAGACAAAGAGCTAACCGAAAAAGACAAACAGATTGAACAACTAAGGGTCGACGTTGACGCACTGACACAAAAATTAGAACAAACCTTACAATACTACAATGAACAATTAGCAGATAATGCAACATTAAGAGATTATAACCTACGATTAGTAATTGATAATACTGCAAAAGATAAAAAGCTAAGCAAAAAAAACGAAAAGAATGTACAACTGATGACTGAAAATTATAATTTTGAACAACAAAAAGATAAATTAACAGAAGAATTACATCAAGTAAATAATACCGACAAACAACAAAAACTCCAAATTCAAGAGTTACGAGAACAGTTAAGTTCAAATAATACTACAGTGACCACGTTACGAGACCAATTGATAGCCAATGTTACTGACATTACCACATTAAAAGAAAAATTACAAACAAAAAATAACAATGAAAATATAGGACAAAAAAGGCAAAGAGAACTCAATACAGGGAAACAAAATAAAAAACAAAAAATAGATGAAAGCACCCTTTTAAACCTGGAAAAAGAAAATGAAGGGTGTAAACTACAAATAAGAGAATTAATAGAAGAATTACAGCAAGCTAAATCAAAAAAAGAAACATACCAAATTGATAATGAACAATTAAACAATAAATTACAAAACGCTAACTTTGAAAAAGATAAATTACAAAAACAAATTAGTAATCAACAATCGGAAAATGAAAGATTAACAACTCAAAAAAATGAAAATGAACAAAAAATTGATACATTAAACACACAATTAGCCGAAAACACCTCAACAAATAAACAACTAAGTGACGAAGTTGCCGGATTGACACAACGATTACAAACAGAACGAGCAGAAAACAGTGATGAATTGCTGTTGTTAAACCAAAAACTTTTTAAGCAATTAGAAGAATTACAATTTTCCCAGTTAAAAAACAACCAAGCGGTTTTAGACAATAGTGATTTACAAAACCAATTAACAGCACAAAAACAAGAAATAAAAAGTTATGATAACCAAATTAATACATTAAAAACACAAATAGCTCGATTAAAAGAAGAATTAGAGCAAGCTACACTGAAAAATAAGGAATTGGAAACCAGTTATAATACACAAATACACCAAATTAGATTGGATAGTGAAGAATTTAAAACCCAATTAAGTGCAATAAATATAGTGCAGACCGAAGAGATTACGCGACTGAGTAATCAAAATTCCCAATTTAACGAAAAATTACTGCAAATTTTATCGGAAAAAAATGAATTACAACAACAAATTAGTAATCAACAATTTGAAAATAGAGAAGCCGGAGAAAAAAATAACAAATTGTCTTTGGAATTGCAAACATTAACAACCCAAATATCTTTAAATAATCAACAATTAGCCAATTTACAACAATTGCAACCCGGGTATATCGAACAACTTCGTGCCGCAAAGGAAAAAGAAACACAGCAAAGTGGAGAAATTAAAAAATTAAGTAACCAATTAGCAATACAGGAACAGCAATTTTCTGGGCAATTGCAAGCCAAAGACCAGCAATTGACTTATCAATTGGAACAGCAACAAACAGCCCAACAAGGAAACACTGAACAATTGACTAATGATTTTAAACAGAAATTGCAAGATCAGCAACAAGAGTTACTGCAAACCTACAACCAACGATTGTATGAAAAAGAACAAGAGATGCAACGCCATAAAAATGAAAATCATCAATTGGCTAGTACATCCGAACAGCAACAGCAATTGATTGGGAAATTGCAAGAAGAAAACCAACGATTTGCTGCGCAATTGGAACAGCAGAATATAACATTCGGCCAACAATTGATCTCTCTAAGTGCTGAAAACCAAGGATTGACTGAACAACGCGATGCACAAACCCTTGAATATAACCAACAATTGGAACAGCAACGCATGTCACATCTTAATGAATATAACCGACTATTAGAAGAGCAACGCTTGTTACAAAACCTTGAATATTACCAACAATTAGCTGAACAATCTAATTTACAACAGCAACAATTTGATGCGCAATATAATTTACAACAGGAACAATTTGATGCGCAATATAGTTTACAACAGAAACAATTTGATTCGCAATTGGCACTACAATCGCAACAGGATCAACAACTAAAAAAAATTTTGGAATTACAACAGCAGAACTTATCTTATGAATCTAAATTAACAGAACAACAAGAGCAATTTAAAGAAAAAACAAATCAATTAAACACAGAAATTGAAAGACAACAAGTGCAATTTGAAGAAGAAAAAAATAAATTAAAAACAGAAATTGAAAAACAACAAAATCTTTTAAATAGTAATGACTATAACGCCAATATAAAATTTATTGAAAGAATAAAAGCAGAATATGCCCAAAAAGAAAAGGAATTAACAGAAAACAAAGAAAGATTTACAGCCGAATTACAGGAAGGATATCGTAGGATCGCTGAACAAGAAAAAGAGTTTACAGAAAAAAATAAAAAATTAAGTGAGAAATTAACAACAGTAAAATCAGAATTTGACACTGCAAATGATAAAAATAAAGAATTGGAAAATAAATTAGCCGAAGCAAATAAGACAATTACGGAAAACACAAAAACAATAGACAAAAATAAAGATTTAATAGAAAAGGTAAGTAATGAAAACCAGGAATTGCAAACAAAATTAACTAAAGAAAAAAATAAAGTAGAAACGCAACAAACTGAAATAGACAAAATAACACAAGAAAATACAGATATTACTACTAAATTAAATGAAATAGAACGTGGCGTAAATCAAGAAATTAATGATAGACAAAGAGTAGCAGGCGAAGAAATTATTGAAAACAAAAGAGTAGCAGACGAAGAAATTATTAAAAAAAAAACTATAGTAAATGAAGATATTCGGATGGAATACGTATATTTAAATAATTCTCGTAGCGACTATGAACAAAAATACAACACATATCAGCAAGAATATAAATTTTTTTTAGACGCTAAGGAAAAAGAACCGTTACTTATTGAAAACGTGAATAAATTAAAACAAGAGATAGCCGAATTAAAAATTATTTTTGATAATTATGCAACTAATAATGGAATTTTAGGAAATACAAACAGAGCTTTGAAAACTGAAAACAATGAGCTTGAAACTAAAATAGCTGCTTATAAAGTTCAGGAAAGGACTCAGCAAGATTTATCAAAGGAATTGCAGGAGTTAATTAAACAAGTAACAGAATATAAGGCAACGGTTGATAGTGAAGAATTTAAACAGTATGAATTTAAAAAAGAAAAATTTGATGAAAATAACAATTTACTTGCGGAATTAAAAAGTAAAGAAGATTTTATTAACTCTGAGCAAAATGCTATTAGTTTGCTAAATGAAAACAAAACAAATTTAAATTTAATTATTGAAAATTTAAGACAACAAAAATCGGAGTATCAAGAAAAGGTAAAAGAATTGTTTGAAACGTCAAGGAATTATGAACCCCAATTGGCTGAAAAGCAAAAACAGTATAATGAAAGGGTTGAACAAATAAACAAAGACTTAGCTGAAAAAGAAAATACATATAATACTAAAAATGCAAACTATACAGAAGACATTAAAGTTCTTTTGGATACGTTGCCTGCAAAAATACTTGTTTTGGAAGCTGAAAATGATGAGGTAACTTTTGAAAATGCAAATCTAAGACTTCAAGTAGAAAAATTAATGCAAATAAAAAAATTAGTAACTGACTATAATACAAGTTCATTTGCTGAATCTATGTATGATACTCCAACATATCAGCAGACTAAAAATAAATTTTTTGAAGATTTAAAAAAATTACAAACTGATTTAAATGCATTGGAAAATTTTACAAATGAGCCAGATGAATTTATAAAAACTTTAGTTGAAACACTTAAAACATTTAAAATAATTGAAATAAATGAAACTTTAATTAAAGCAAAACAGTTTTTAAACTTATTTCCTGCCAATAAACAAGCACAAGATGCATATAATGAATTATTTGAAAAATTAGGAGATGAAAAATATAACCATTTATTGCAGGAGTTAAGTAACACTAATTTTTTTGAGTATTATAAAAATAATTTTAAAGACGATATCAACAATCTATCAACGCAGCAAACAGAAATATTAGAGGCTTTTCGTAAAATCAAGCAACCCCAAAGCAGAAGCGGATTGGGTGAAGAAATTTTTCGGCTAGTAGAAGAAAATAATGAATTTTGTTTAACCGAAAAGAATAAATTATTTGAGGAAAATAGTAATTTTAAAAAGGAATTATTAACCTTATTTCAACTTATTTTTAAAAACGAAAATGTAGATGATATAGAAAAAATAAAAAAAATTACCGCAAGCTTAACAAAGCTTTATGATGAAATTTATTATATAACTGATATTACAGAAGGGAATTGGACAGAAACATTAATAGAAAAGTATAAACAAGTACTGAAAGAAAATGAAGAAAATGAAAATGGAATCAAAATAAATCAATTGGAAGAAACAAACAGAGACTTGGTAGCAAAACAAGATGACGAATCAAAAAAATTTGAGGAGTTTATTTTAAAAATAAATAACAAAGTTTTATCGCTAATATCAAAAGGAGAGGGAAAAGGAGAAAATCTTAAGATAGTTACTTCTTTACCAAAAGAAGATTTATTGGAAAAATTAGATAAATTTGATAAAGTAATTATAGAACTCAAAGGAAGCTATGATGCACAAAAAGAAAAAATGGATAGAAATGATGCTTATATTGCTTATTTTAATGAAAATAAAAAAAAAAAAGAAAAAGAAAAAACAGATCAAATATATGAATTGCTGAAAAATTTAACAGTAGCCAATGCAAAATATTTTTTAGAACAGATGGGTAACACAGTTATTAATGAAAATTTACAAGCCTATAATAATAACAGAGACCTTGGCGATTTAATTAAAGTACTACAATCTTTAAATACAAATACCGAAAGTTATCAAGATAAAATATTAAAATTTTTACGTGACATGGAAACCCCAATAGGTAAAGCCAATTTAACAAATTATAATAAACTTTTACAAAAATTAAATGAAAAAAAAAGCAAAGGCGAAGGCAAAGGCGGAGGCGAAAGCGAAGGCGAAGGCGAAGGCGAAGGCGAAGGCGAAGGCGAAGGCGAAAGCGAAAACAAAGAAAATGAAATTGTAAAAAAATCTAAAATAGTAGGCCAAAAAATTCATGATTATGAAAATTTTATAGAGGACATATGTATTCTAAAAAATTCATACGAAGTATATACAGAGACAGGTAGTTGGCGGGTTACTGGAAACACGGAATTACATGATTTTCTAAATTATTTATTGGAAAATATTAAAACATGGCTTGACAGAACAAAAAATTATACAGTTGATAAAGAAAAATATAAATTGAAAGAAAATGGAAAAAGGGAGGTTTTAATAGAATTTTTAAGAAATTATGGTACTCATTTAACCGATTTAAAAAATATATTTAATGCTTCAAATAATAAAATAATAAAAATTTTAAATAATTTAAAAAAATTACCATTAAATAAGACAAAAAAACAAAATTATATTAATAAATTTATAAAGTATTCAAAACAATATAATTTACAATCGGCTAAAAATCCTCTTACTAAAGAAAATTTTATAAATGCAACAAAAGATGTTAAAAATATAAATAAAAAAAATGAAAACCAACAAGAGATAAACGAGAAAATAATAAGTGAGAACACAAACAAAATACTAGACTTGAATAATCAAATATCAGAAAAAAAAAATGAAAATGAAAAATTAAATAAAAATCTAACTGATGCAATTGAAATAAATACTGAATTCAATAAAGTAATTTTTGAACTAAACAATAAAAATGATAAATTAAACACTGAAAACCAAATATTAATAACAACTCAATTAGAAAATATTGAAAATTTAAATCCAGAAGCTATAAATAAGTTAAGACAAAAATTATCCAACACCATAGCACAGAATACATCGTTTACTGAAACTAACTTAGCCAAAATAACTGAACTAACTAACTTAAATACAAAATTAAATAAAAAAAAAGAAAAATATGAAAAAAAATTAAGACAAGCAGAGAAAAAAAATGTAACCTATAGCACAACTATACAAAAAAAAAGCGAAAAAAATATTGAATTAGAACAAGAAATTAATAAAAAAAGAACAGAAAATAATGATAAAAATAATGAAAACATACGCTTAGAAGAATTAATTCAGAAAAAAGAAAAAGAAAATGAGGAAATAAATGAAGAAAACAAACGCTTAGTAGAAGATAATCAAAAAATAAATGAAGAGTTAGTGACTGCAAATAATGAAATAGAAAAATACAAAAACGCCGTCCCACCAGCCGTTGTAGCCGCACCAGGGCCTATTGGGGCCCCATCAGGGCCTCTTGGGGCCCCAGACACAAAGGAAATAGAAAAACTACTGCTGGTGCAACAGCAACAATACAATGACACGCTACAGGGCACGCTCAGGGAGTTCATGTACGAAACCCAGGATGCACTGCAAGGAACCATGGATGAGTATTTGTACAAAAAAAACTATGACGCAGAGCAGCAAAAGCGGCGCGAGTCAATTAAAATACTAAAGGGTAGCAGCCTGAAAAAAATAACAGAAAGCATTGCTAAACCAAAAAAAGACGCAAAGCAAGAGACCAGAAATTTGAGCAAAGCACTGGCTATGCTTGGAAAGGCAACGTCGGAGCTCAGTGACTCTAATCGCAAAACCAAAGAGGCGCTGGCCAAGCGTAAGACGGCGACGAGTATGAGATGAAGATGTCGATAAACAAATAAATGAAAATAAAATGGGGATCAAAGGCCTGCCGCAATTTTTGAAACAGTATTTCTCCGATTTATTTGTGCCCATCTCGGAGGCGGATATCCTGCGCAGTCGAATCGCCATCGACACCGGGGTGTTTATGCACCGCTTCACTGTAAATATGCACTACCCCGACGAGTACATCGCCCGGTTCCTCCAGTTCGCCCAGATGCTGCGCAACCTAGGTGCTGACTTCATTTTCATTTTCGACGGCAAGCCCTGCTCGGCCAAGGGCAATGCTCTGAAGTCGCGCCGCGACAAACGGGCCCGCAATCTCCTATTTCTCCAGCAAAAAATAAAGGCCCTGGAGGCCGAAGAGCAACAGGTGTTCCGGGTTCTGGTGCAGCAGTCAACATCGACGGAAAAAGATGGCGACTCCCGCACCATCGCCAAATTACTGGCCAACCTGCAGCACCTGCGCTCCAAACGGATGCTCCTGCTGAGCCGCACCATTCCAATCAACCGGGGGTTTTTCTACCGGCTGCAGAGCATCTTTGCGCGCGACAACATCCCGTACCTCGAGGCGGACGGCGAGGCCGAAAAGGCCTGTGCGTGGCTCGCCGACACGGGCATTGTCGACCTGGTTGTTACCGAGGACTACGACGCCCTGGTTTGTGGCGCTCCCCGGGTGCTTCGCTACTGGCACCACCACGACCGCTACTGCATTCCCAGTGTGATTTCACTGGCCCCGGTGCTGGAGCGCCTCCGGCTGACGTACCAGCAGTTTGTGACGGTCTGTGTGCTGGCGGGCTCGGACTTTGCCCAGTCGCCGCCCTATTTTGGATTTAGGAAAGCGCTGGCCTTCGTGACAAGCAATACTAGCAATACGACAGTGCGCGACATTTTTGATGCAAATTACCGGCACTATTACGGGTCTAGTGATGTGGCCGATGATGCGCGCAAAGCCTTTGAACAAGCGCACCTGATTTTCGCCAATACCAAATTTCCGTTCCTGCGTAACCTGCTGGGTCTTGTTTGGGCAACCGGCATCGCCGCTATTTTGCGCGTTGCTATATCGCTTAATAAAATCTAAAAAAAAAATTAATTTTGAAAAAAAAGGATGGCGGCTAAATACCAGGTGCGTCTTGCGGAAAGCAGTCGCGACCTTGATAAAATCAGGTCACTCAACGTCAAGACCCTGTCGGAAAACTATTCAAAAGCCTTTTGGAAATTTGCCATGGAGTCCGGGACACCGCATTTTGTCGCCGTGACGAGCGAAAATAAAAATCGCATTGTGGGCTACGCGGCGACAATGGTTCACTGCGGAAAATTCATGATCTACTCTATTGCCGTGGAGGCCCAGCACCGGAACGGCGGCGTGGGAACGCTCCTCATGCGGGCACTCGTCGATTACCTGGAGAGCTTCGATGCCGTCCGGGACGACCTGGTGCTCAATGTGCGGGTTGGCAATGCAGTCGCTATAAAACTTTACCGGCGACACGGCTTCGTGGATAAAGAAATTGTGCCGGGGTATTATGGGGATGGAGAAAATTCGCTCGAGATGATTTTGGTGCGCAAAAAAAAGTAGTGTAATAAAAAAAATGGACGACTTCACGGATTCGGCAGTCGGTTCGCAAATCACCCAAATAACAAACAACCCCGATATTTTCCGGGGCATCGATATCCCCTACAGAAATGAAGCAATGCCGCTACAGGCGCCTCCGTTGCCGCCGCCAATTACAAGCCTAATTGAGTACATAGCACGGAAGATGCCGCGCCTCGCAAAAAAAACCCAGCTTGCCACCGTGGTGGAAAAAGTAGTTGAGGCCGTCACCGTCATGGAGGAAACGAAGCCACTGTTGGAAGACTTGACCAATAAACAGACCAAGTATCTGAAAGAAATCCGCGAGGAAGAGCTGCCAAAGATCCGCAAAGCCATTGTGGACAAAAAAGGCGCGGGTTCCGCAAAATCCGCAAACATTACAATGGACCAAACTGCGGCCGCACTGCAGGCAATCCAGTCCCGGCAAAATGAGTTTGTCAGCCGCCTGGACCAGATGCAGACTCAGATGATTGGGGTCCTGGAAAAACTAAGCAGTACCTTCAATGAAAGTTTACAGATGATTTTGAAAGTGATCGTCCAGCAACCGGGACCTGTAGTGCCCGAGGGCTCTGTAAGGCCCGAGGGCTCTGTATGGCCCGAGGGCCCCGTATGGCCCGAAGGCTCTGTAGGGCCCGAGGGTTCTGTAGGGCCCGAGGGTTCTGTATTGCCTGAGGGCTCAGTAGGGCCATGGGAGGCCGATTCGGTGGACGAGCCGGTGGACGAGTCGGTGGGCAATGAGATAGTGGACGAGCCGGTGGGCGATGAGTCGCTTGCCGGAACTTATCTGACAAACCACGTTGTGGAGGAGAGCGTTGGCGACTACTCGCTGCTTCCGGAGACGGCAAAGCCCCCGGAGGCGGTTCGGGAACGAAAGCCGCTGGACGAGTATTTCAAAAATTTGAATGAGTTGGCGAATAAAAAAAAACAGCGGTAAAAAAAAGAAAAGAAAAAAAAGCAAAGAATAAAAAAAATATAACTGATGGCGAGCGTAAAGGAACCAAAGTCTATCAAGGTTCTCACCAAAAAGGGCGTTCTTTTTAGGAAATTATTCAAAAACGAAAAAAATTTGGGCCAGTCAATTGGGTCGAGTGTCGCCATCGTGACCCAGGAGGACATGATGGATCGAGTGAGACTGCTGCACCTTTCCAAGGAGGAAATCTGCGAGCTTGAGAAGAAGTGCAGCAAAAAAGACTGGGAACTCGACATCGAGTGGTTGGTCACTGCGGTTCACAAAATCAAGGGAATGATTTGCGAAAAGAATATGGTTCGCTGCGCCAAGCAACTGTGCGACAAACTCAAGCTCTGTCTTACCCAGGAGAAGGCTCAGAAGCTAGTAGTGCTCGCCCAGAGCCTTTCTGAAAAAACTGCAAAGGGTGGTAAGGATAAAAAGAAATTTCCCTACAAGAACCAGCGCAAGATGTGCTGCCTGGCAAAGAGCCAGAACTACCTGGTGCCGGTAATCCCCTCAAAACTGGCCAAAAAATACGACTACAGCGAAACCGTCACCGTAGATAACGTCATTCAATCATGGCAGTCGATTGGTGGCTGCGATTCCTACAAGAAAATGAGTGTTGAGGATTTGAAGACGAAGCTGGAATCTTGCAAGAAAACTAAAAAGGATAAGAAGGAAAAGGAAAAGTTGCTGCGCAAACAAAAATGCGATAGCGACAGCGACAGCGACTCGTGTTCCAGCAGCAGCGACAGCGACTGCAGCAGCGACAGCGACAGCGACTGCGACAAAAAGAAGAAAAAGAAGTGCGACGACACGTCGAGTTGCTCGTCGTCGTCCACTGCCAGTTGCTCGACGGCCTCCAGTTGCTCGACGTCGTCCAGTTGCTCGACGGACGCGAAGAAAGAAAAGGACGTGGAGTGCACCGAGAGCGAGGCAATGCTGGAGATTTTGCCGTGCCCGTCCAAAGGAACAAAGCTTGTTTGCGAAAAGCGCATTGACAACAGAAAATTCAGAATGATCTGGAAAAACAAAGACAAGGATGGCTTTACCAGCACCAAGGACATGGACCGTGCATTTAAAGTATGCCGGTCCGATGGCGGCTGCACCCAGACCAAGGCCAAGGATCTGGTCAAATCATGCATTAAGCGCCGATCGCGCAATTGTTAATAAAATATAAAATATAAATTAAAATTTTATGGCTGTTATTTACTATTTTTTAAAAAAATGTTACAATAAAAACTTTTTAATAAAATAATTTTATTTTTTCAATCAAGTTATCCGGAATCGTCGTCAACCATAATTCAACAGTCTTGTTAAGCGCTTCAAGTCGCTCTAGCCATTCGGCTGCCCGCTTCTTTTTAACCACTGCAAGGCCATTGGCATCAATTGTCCAGCACCCTGGCCCTGTTTCGCCTTTATCAGGGTTGAATCGAATAAACACTACTGGCCGATGAGCTACATCTTCGGAAATATCAACAATCCTGTTATTTTCGCAGTTTTGGTCATAAGCCATGTGGGCATTTTCATCGATTTCCACTACGATAACATGTGTCAATAAATCAATAAAAATGTCTGGTCTTCGCAGTGAACAGCCTCCATCAATGCGCCGGTCGTTGACAATCGTTAAATCCGGAAACGCTGCTTTAATGCTACAAAGCACCGCGCCTTCCTTGGTCTTGTAATTTCTGAAAACAGTCTCGGCAGGAAAAAAACTCATAAAGCAGGTCATGCAGTGGCCGCGGTACTTTTTGCAAAAAACTTTATCGCAGCTTGGGACGCAACAAAGCATTGATCCGCCATCGCAATCTGGGTCGTTGCATAGTTCTCTACGTTTTTTGTGAATACAAATTCCAGCTCCGCCACAGTCTTTGCACCTGTATTTTTCTATTTCATGAACGCAAAAAGCAGACCCTTTACAATCCTTGCATTTTGCCTTTTGTTTTTCATGTATGCAAGTAGACGCTCCATCGCATTCGTAGCATTTTGATTTTATTTTTTCATGGACACAAACTGCAGAACCATGACAATCTTTACATCCATATTTTATGCGCTCGTGAATGCAAAAAGCTGATCCTCGACACTCACGACAAGTTATTTTTCTGCGCTCGTGGATGCAAAATGCTGATCCTTCACAGTCAATACATTGGGCCCGTTGACGCTCATGTACACAAATAGAAACGCCGCCGCATTCAATGCAAATCGTTTTACGTCGGCCATGGGGTTCACAGAAATTTTGCGGGGTACAAGTACGACAAGAAGCTCTTAATTTATCATGGTCACAAATAGAAGAACCAGAGCATTTGCCTTCCCTGCAATTATTTGGTCGTCGACCATGTGGGCATTTCTTTCTAACATATGGCTTAGCTGGGATTTTCTTAAGCTTTTTTGCAACTGGGGTTTTTTTAAGAATAAATACACGTCCTTTTGCCATCCTTTGCTCAAAATAATATATAAAATTTTTTCAAAACCAATAAAACACAAAAAAACAAAAACACAAAAAATAAATTTTTTTAAAAGATGAATTTTTTATTATGAAAGTTAAAGCAGGTTATCTAGGCCATCAACAATGCAGGGCCTTCGTAAGCAGAGTCAATGGTGTGCTTATTTGCAAAAGCGATGCCTCCCAACCCTTGCCTGTACTTAAACACCTGCCAGTTCCGTGCGAAGATAATGTTCTCGACTTGCTCAGCAGTGCCNCCATTAGGAGGCTGGACGAGGTAGAGCTGGTGGGAGAAGACNAACTCGGCGTTGTCGATACGCGAGAAATTGCAAGAGCCGGTGGGCTGCATCTTTTCGGGCTCGGTGGCGAACGAGAAGCAGTAGATGAAGTTGTCCGGGATGTCGGTGTGCCACTGGTAGGGCACGACGAGACGGAAGTAGCGGCCCTCGCGGCGACTGAAGCGGTCGTTACCGTTGAGAATGAGCTGGACCTGGTCNATGGGGTCGCGGTTGTACACGCCGGCGTANTTGAAGTAGTTGTTGACTTCATACTGGCAGCGACGGCGCACNGCCCAGATNAGCTCGATCACGGGGTGATTGAAGTTGATTGCGATATGGGCCTGGGGGGACGCGGTCATGGGCATGGTGAAGCGCTGCACGGCATTCATGAGCTGCTCAAAGCTGGAGGCGGCGAAGCGATCACGCTCGGCACGGTCGAGGTAGACGTAGAGGCCCTCAAAGTTCACAGTGATGTCGGTGTCGACGACGGGGCCGCCGGTTGTGCAGTTCAGAACGCAAGCGGGGTCCGCGCCAAGCAGAGGGGGCGAGATCTGGATGCAGCGCTTGAGCGGGGCCAGCTGGCAGATGATCTGCACAGTGTGGAACTGGAGNGAGACCAGGGCCAAGGCATTGCCAGTGTTGTAGGTAAACCAGAAGGGAAGGGGCACGTAGAGAGTGCGGGTGTACTTGGANTCGGCCACGAGCTGGGCCACGGTGAAGCGCTTNCCGATCATCTCGAGGAGGCGCTTGCCGGGCTGGCCGGAGAGCTCTTCCCACATNAAGAGGTAGTCGTTGTACATGGTGTCGATGACCTGGCCACCGATGACGACGCTAACGCGCTCAGCCACGAACTGGCCAATGGCATTGACCCAGTGACAGTAGGGAAGTTCTAGACCGGTACAGGCATCGGCGGTTGTGGCGGGGGGAACCGCGTTGG
>Ga0031658_1000077_pt1 | contig 16230 bp, 11 predicted proteins | sample FrelakmetPLP11PL_FD_55179 | JGI IMG/M metagenome (GOLD analysis project Ga0031658, IMG submission 55179) | Freshwater lake sediment microbial communities from the University of Notre Dame, USA, for methane emissions studies - PLP11 PL | ecosystem: Environmental > Aquatic > Freshwater > Lake >...
CGTGCACCAACCTGGCACCGACCGCGCGAACGCGGTTGGTGCCAGTCACCAGGCCGTCGACCCGGAAACTCGCGCGCCCGCAGCGGTTGCGCCAAAACCCCGCCGTGCCAGGCACCTACCAGGTGTACCTGGTTGGTGCGCGGTTGGTGCCAGGTTGGTGCCAGGCACCGTACGCTCCGCACATGGCGAAGAAAGCAGCGCGCTGTTGGTGGTGCGGTACCGACCCGATCTATGTCGACTACCACGACACTGAATGGGGCGTGCCCGTCGTCGAGGATCGCGCGCTGTTCGAGAAGCTCGTGCTCGACGGCTTCCAAGCCGGGCTCTCCTGGATCACGATCCTGAAGAAGCGCGACGCGTTTCGCCGTGCGTTCAAGGAATTCGATCCGCACAAGATCGCGCGCTTCACCGAGCGCGATGTGGCGCGACTGATGACCGATGCGGGCATCGTCCGCTCACGACTGAAGATCGAGGGCGCGAGAAAGAATGCGCGCGCGTGGTTGAAAATCATGGAAGCCGGCGATGGCGCGTTTCGCGACATCATCTGGGCGCCTGTTGGGCACGCGACCGTCGACAACCGCGTTGCTCGGCGCGAAGACATTCGTCCCGAAACACCGGAGAGCGTCCACCTCGCAAAGACGCTCAAAAAACGCGGCTTCACCTTCTGCGGTCCGGTCATCGTCTACGCGTTCATGCAGGCAGTGGGCGTGGTCAACGATCATCTTGTTGACTGCCCGCGTCATCGTGCATGCGCCCGGCTTGCGCGCAAAAAGTAAAGCGGGCCGCCCCGTGACGAGGCAGCCCGCGATTGAAGATGAATCCCAGTTCAGTGCGAATTCACATAGAGCCAGATGTAGCACCAGCGCAGGTGCTGATACGAGGTCTGCGTCGCGACGAACGCCGTGAACGCGGGAAGGCTGTCTTCTGGCGCGCCATCACTGGCGAGCCAGTGCAGATAGGCGGGGAAGATTTCGCCGCGATAGTTTCGGCGGACCGCCACGGTAATCGTTGCTTGCAAAGCGGAATCAACGACTGGCGGAGGCACATTCGGACTGTCGGCGTTCGATGGGAGTGAGAACGATGTGGCCATTCCAGCAACCGCCAGCAGCCAAACCGTTGTAATACGAGCAAACTTCATGTGCGCGCCCCTTCCTTTGATCCGTAGAGCGCGAGGAACTCGGCCGCGTTTCCTCGCGATGAATGAACTTGGCCGAGGACTCCCGCGACCAACTTCGCCTCCATCGCATCAAGCGCACGCGATGCCGTCCCGTTGCCGGAAAGGAATCGACGGCGCTCCGCATCGAGCTCGAGATGCTTGTGCGCGAAGTACCAGTTCGATGTAGCGACCGCATGAGCGCGCAGCGTTGCCGAAGCAACCTCCAACATGCCGCGCCGTTGCATCTCGTCGACAACGAAACGCTTGACGGTGTTGGCAAGCGCCACCGCCGCCCATGCCTTGCGCTCGCCGAGACTAGGCTCGACCGATCCGTTTTCCCGCACAATGGCGAGGAGGGCTCGAACGACTGATTCTTCCTGACTCTCGTCGCACACAGCGTCGAGCTCGAGAAGCACTGGGTCGATGACACCGAGGAATGAGCCGAAGTAGATCGGCTTTCCATCGGTCTCTTCCGCCAGCTCGGCGCAGAGGTCGCGCGCCTTGCGGAAATCCTCGCGCGCAGAACCTGCGAGCGAGCGCCACGACTCGATGCTCTCCATGGGTATCGCCGTGCGCAGAACATGTCCTCTCGACCAGTGGGCGAGAAGTTGCGCGGTGCGCAGAACGACCGAATCGGGCACCTTTTGTGCGTAATCGAGCACTGATGCCGCGATTCCCAGTGCGTGCGAAGTCTGCCCTTGCATGAAGAGCATGTTGGCCAGCCTTGCATCGCAGTACAGCCGCCAATCAACCGCGATTCCCTCGATGCGAATCGCCTCGCGCAGACAGCGGACCGACTCGACATAGGACCCGACCGACTGGTGCGCGTCAGACTCGATGATGAGCGCTGCTGCACGACGAGTCGGGTTATCCGCGACGGCCCCGGCGCGGATGGCGAGGCGGATTGCATCGATGTGATCGAGCTCAAGCCGCTTCTGCAAACTCTGGTCGTAAAGCTTAGCGAAGTCATTCGCGCAGTCCGACATCGGCGAAACGCGTCGCCCATTGCTCGGGGGCTTCATCAGATGATCGACCACCGCCTCCACCGGCCAATCGAGCGCCTTGGCAAGACCAACCACCAAGTCGATCTTCGGCATGCCGCTGTCGGGCACGAGTCGGCCTGGTTGGCGACCGAGTGCGTGCGCGAGTTCCTTCACCGTCCAGTTGCGATAAGTGCGTGCGAGAGCCTGCAGTTCCTCAAGACGCTCACGGGCGAGGGCTTCACGCGCCGCCCCGAGTTCACCAAGTTCTTCTGTCAGCATGGATCCTCCGTTCGTTCCTTCTCGCTACCACCACCATGGCGTGCGATTTGGAACTTGTTTTTACATCCCACAACCGCGTGACTACGTGTCAAGCGTGAAGTTTTGATTTCGATTGATTTCATCGCCGACCACAGAATTCATCAGCGCGCCGATGAGTGGCGATCGCGTGGCGCTTGGAAAATGAAGGCATGCGCGCACAAGCTCCTCGACATCCATGTCATCGAGCATGCAGACATCAATTTCACCGAGGCACGCGCGTGTCCACCATTCACACAAAGCGACGCGGGTTCCACGCGCGAGCAACGCGGTGCGGCAGGTTGCAATCTGATGTGCAAGAGCTGATTCAAGCGCGAGTTCGCTTGCAACGATGAGCGCCATGACTCGGTCGGTCGCGACCGTTCGCGAGCCTTGACGCGCGCGCAGTTTGAGCGCCGTCATCGCCGAGATCGACGCGGTCCAGGCGAGCGCTCGCCCATGCTCGAGACCGGTCGAGCCGCTGCTCAGTACTTCCTCGAGCTCGTGGCTGAGAGCCTCGATCGCGTTGGCGCGGCGAGGACAAGGCGCAAGCACATCTTGGGCGAATTGCCAGCAGCGCAGTCGTCGAGCGGTGATGGATGTCGTGGATGTCGTGGATGTCATGGATGTCATGCCAGCGCCGGCCGCAATCGACATCAATCTTTCGGCTCCATCGTTGCGTGCGCCATCGCCTGCCCAAGGCGCGCCGAGCAGTGATTCGAAGTGGATGGTCTCGGCGAGTTGGGCGGCGATGTTGCGATCTGTCGTTGCGATACCGAGCGCCATCGCCAGATCGACCGCTTTGCGCGATGCTTCGACATCTCCGCGCGCAACGCACCCACGCGCGCGCACGAGGTGAGCGAGGCCGATGTCGGTGGGCTTCTGCGCGAGCGACTGCAGTCGCTGGCTCGCTCGCTCGAGTGCAACAGCGTCGTCATCGAGGTCGGCGTCGTGCACGATCGCGCGCAGCGTCGACGCGTCGGTCAGTGCGACGCTGGATGTGGAAAGAACCTCCACGGTCATTCCCGCCTCGAGTCCGAGCGCGCGACCAACCCGCGCGACTACGCCAAGCGTCGGAACATTTCGCATCGACTCGAAAGTGCGCAAGTCAACATCCACGAGCGAAGACGCCGCACGACGCGATCCATCGCAAGTTTGCACAACGAGCCCAAAGAGTCCCTGCGTGCGCCCGAGCAACTGACTGCAAAGCATTCGATGAGCGGGGTTCTCTGCATGACGACGACTCTCTGGCGCGGTGGGCATGGGGTGAAGCCTCCGCGAGGAGATAGTGAACGCAAGTGCAANCATCGGCGAATGGCGCTAGTGCAGTCGATCGACGAACGCCTGCATCTGTTGCGCGCTGCCTCGACGGCTCAGATTCAGTCGTATCCATGACCTTTCCGGCGGACCGATGGCCGTTTGCATTCACGCGCAAATGACAACGCTCCGCGCATGGACTTGTTCTCACCAAGTTCATGCGCGGAGCGTTGATATGCGTTGCGGGAAATCGACTTGCGTGCGCGCTTAGTAAGCGAGGCAGTCGTGGATCGCGCGAGAAACGCGGACCGCATCGGGCAGATAGTCGAGCTCGAGCTTGTAGTACGGCATCGTGGTGTCGAAACCGGCGACACGCTGCACGGGCGCCTCAAGCTGCAAGAAGCAGCGCTCCATGATGCGCGCGGCAATCTCGCTGCCAAAGCCGCAAGTAAGCGGGGCCTCGTGAACGACAACGCAACGGCCCGTCTTGGAAACGCTCTCCGCGACCGCGTCCATGTCGAAGGGATAAATGGTGCGAAGATCGATGAGCTCGATCGAGCAGCCATCGCGATCGCTCATCTTCTCGATCGCCTGCATGCATTGCACCACGCTCGCGCCCCAGCTCACGATGGTGAGGTCGGTGCCTTCGCAGACGGTGCGAGCCTTGCCGATCGGCAGGGTGTACTCGTCCTCGGGGACTTCCTCGCGGATCGCGCGGTAGATGCGCTTGGGCTCGAAGAACAGCACGGGATCAGGATCGCGCAGCGCGGAAACCAGCAGACCCTTCGCGTCGTACGGCGAGCTCGGCATCACGACCTTGAGTCCCGGCGTGTGCGCGTAGATCGCCTCGGGCGAATCGCTGTGCAGTTCNGGAGCGTGAATNCCGCCGCCGACGGGAATGCGAATCGTCATCGGCACNGTGAACGCGCCGCGGGTGCGAGTGCGCATGCGCGCGGCGTGCGAGCAGATCTGGTCGTAGGCCGGCCCGAGGAATCCCTCGAACTGAATCTCGGGCACNGGATGCAGGCCGCCCATCGCCATGCCGATCGAGAGGCCGATGATGCCCGACTCCGCGAGCGGCGTGTCGAACACGCGGTTGCCGCCGAATCGCTTCTGCAGACCCTCGGTCACACGGAAGACGCCGCCATTGACGCCGATGTCCTCGCCGAGAAGCACGATGTCGTGATTCTTCTCCATCTCTTGGATGAGAGCGAGGTTGATGGCCTGGACAAGATTGAGATTTGCCATGGTCGTANTTCGTCGNNTTGGTTCAGTGCTGGGCAGCGGCGGCNGTGGCTTCGGCGGAGAGTTGCGCGGCGCGGGCCTGGGCTTCGGGCGGAAGTTGCGATGGGTCCTGACCAAGCGAGTGGGTGTGCATGGTGTCGCGCTGAATCAGAAGATCCTGCGGAGTTTCGGCGTACATCGAGTTGAAGAAATCTCCGCGCGTTGGTGCGGCAATACCTTCGGCGCGCACCACTGCTTCTGCGTTCTCGTGCTCGACCTGCTCACGAAGCGCCGCTTCCTTGCCATCGTCCCACAGCTTGCGCGCAACCATGTAGTTGCGCAGACGGATGATCGGATCGCGCGCCTTCCACGCGTCCACTTCCTCCTGATCGCGATAGCGCTTGGCGTCATCGGCGGTGGTGTGATCGCCAAGGCGATAGGTGACCATCTCAACGAAACACGGAGTTCCCGTCTTGCGGGCGTGCTCGATTGCGCGCTGCATGGTGTAGACGGTGGCGAAGATGTCATTGCCATCGCACTGCATGCACGGCATGCCGTACGAAAGTCCGCGTTGAGCGAAAGTCAGTCCGGCGCTGTTGATCTTGCTCGGGGTGGAGATCGCCCAGAAGTTGTTCTGGCAGACGAAGACCACGGGAATATGCAGGCTCGCCGCGAAATTGCAGGCCTCGTGGAAGTCACCTTCGCTTGAGGCGCCGTCGCCGAAGAAAGTGCAGGCAATGCGATCCTCGCCGCGATACTTGGCCGCGAGCGTGAGGCCCGCCGCGTGCAGCATCTGCGTTCCAAGCGGAACATAGATCGGCGTCACCCAGTGCGGCTTGGGCATGGCGTTGCCGCGCTCGTCGCCCATCCAGTGAAGGAGAATCGCTTCCTTGGGAACGCCGCGCCAGAACAGGCCGCAGTTCTCGCGATAGCAGGTGACCATCCAGTCATCCTTGCGCAGCGCATACGCGGCACCGAGACTGGTTGCCTCCTGGCCCATGTTCTGCGGATAGGTTCCCATTCGGCCAGAACGCTGAAGACGAAATGCAACATCGTCGAGCTGACGGCAGGAAACCATCGCGGCGTAAAGCTTGACGATGTCAGCGTCGGGAATGATGCACTTGCTGCCCACACCCCCAAGCTTCTCGTCGAAGTTGCCCTTCGCATCGAGAATCGAGATGTGTTCAATCTTGGCTTCGTAGGCGGTGGTGATTGGCATATTGCGCTCTCTTGCTGCCCTGTCCACGGTTCCGTCCGCGGTTCTGCGGAGGTGGTCGGGAAGTGTAGCAACGGATGCGCGCTATCCCTGACGAAGGTGGACCGAGCCTGCCTGAGCGAAGGCCGACTCGAGGTCCGAGATCAGGTCACGCGGGTCCTCGAGACCGATCTGGAAACGAAGCAGCGCGCCCTCGTCGGTCCAAGGAGTGGCGACGCGTGATCCGCGCACATCGCTCGCTACGACGAGGCTTTCGAAGCCACCCCATGACCAGCCCATGCCGAAATAGCACAGTGACTCGAGAAATTCTTTGAGTTGCTCGCGACCACGCGGACTCGGCTTGAGCACGCAGCCAAAGAGGCCTGTTGCGCCCGAAAAATCGCGCTTCCATATCGCATGGTCGGGATGCGACGCCAGCGCCGGATGCAGCACGCGCGCGACCTCGGGCCGCGACTCAAGCCAGCGCGCAACCTCGAGTGCGCTTGCTTGATGACGCGCGAGTCGCACCTCCAACGAGCGCAGACCGCGCAAGCATGTCGCACAGTCGTCGGGGTGCGCGTAGTGACCGTGGGCCTCGGCGGTTTGCTTCACGCGCTTCCAGTGCGATTCGTCGCGCGCGACGATGGCGCCGAGAAGGATGTCGCTGTTGCCCGACTGGTACTTGGTCAATGCGTGCACCACGATGTCGACGCCGTGTTCGATCGGACGAAAGTACAGCGGCGTTGCCCAACTGTTGTCGATGATCGTGGTGACACCACGCGCGCGCGCCACCCCCGCAATCGCCGGAACATCTTGAAACTCAAAGGTGAGCGATCCTGGAGACTCCAGGAAAATCACACGAGTGTTGGGTCGGATGAGCTTGTCGATCGCACCGCCGATGCGCGGGTCGTAATAGGTTGTTTCGATGCCCATGCGCGGCAAGATCGCATTGCAAAGAGTGCGCGTCGGGCCGTAGCACGAGTCGGTCATGAGCAGATGGTCGCCTGTGGAGAGCATCGCCAGCAGCGGAACTGAAACCGCGGCGAGTCCACTCTCGACGACGACCGCGCCCACGCCGCCGTCAAGTTGCGCAAGCATCGCCTCGAGTTCGCGCGAGTTTGGATTGGCCATCAGGCCGTAGACATAAGAGCCAGTGCGGGTGTCGACACGCACGGCGGCCTCAAGCGCATCGAGCGTCGGAAACAGAACGGTCGAACCACGGTGGATTGGCGTGTTGACGAATCCGTGCTGCGCACGAGGATTCCGTGCGTTGTGCACAAGCCGAGTACCGATGCTCTTGTTCGAACGAGTGTTGCTTTCATCCATGTCTGTAATCCGAGCCTATAAAACAAGTACATCGCCAAATCGCCAAAAGAAGCGGCCGCAAATGCGACCGCTCAAAACACCTCTGCGACTGCGCGATTTACGGCTTGATGATCTTTGTAAGCGTGATGTTCTTGAATTCGATGTACGCGCCTTCGCTCTGCAACGCGATGCGGCCCTTGGTCACCTCGACGCTGGTGGCGATGTTCTGCACCAGTCCATTGACCCAAAGTTCAATCGTACCTTCGTTGACGACGATGCGGTAGTGATTCCACTCACCCAGCGGCTTCTCATTGGTTTCATGCAGTTTCACTGTGTGACGACCGTCGGTGCGCTTGGCATCGACTGTGGCCTTCACCTCGTCGATGTTCCAGAAATCGCCAGCGCTGCGTGATTCAAGTTGCGCCTCCATCGACTTCGGCCACACCTTGTCGTCGCCAACCACGCGCAGTAGAACGCCGGAATTTCCCGGGCCCTTGGCGGGGTCAAAGCGCCAGTCGAGCTCGATGACGAAATTGTCGTAGAGCTCGATGGTTTCGATGTATCCGATCGGCCGGCCCGAGCATTGCAGCACGCCGTCCTTCACGGACCACACCGACAGTGGGTCCTTGGAATCCTTGATGAGATCGGGCACAAAGCCCTTCCATCCCGCAGTGTCTTTGCCGTTGAAGAGGGCGATTTTCTCGCCAACTTTGAGCGGCGTACCGTCCTTCATGAACTGGCCAGTCACCGCGCCGAGTTGCCCACTCGGAGGCGAGATCTTTGGGGAATCGCTGGTGGGCGTGGCCTGCAGCGCGGCCAAAAAGGGAACGGTGGCGAGGACGATGAGTGCGAGAAATTTCGAAGTGCGCATGGATGTCTCCGCGCGCACTGTAGCGGCTGATTCGAGGTGATCAGGTCACGGTTTGAATGCGTCGGCGGCCGTCGAGTTTCCCGCGCTGCGAAGTTCACGCCATGCACTGGCGACCTGCGCGCGCATGGCGCGATCGAGTCGTCGGCGCCCTTCCTTCATCACGGTCAGAATGGCGTTGCCCGCTTCGATGCGACCGAGGTCGCCGTCGTCCATGTTGCCCGCGGCGATCGCCGCCTCCGAGCTGGTGCGCAAAAGTTCAGCGGCACTCGGTTCAATTGGAATCAGCGCGGTCAACGCGCGATCGCGCATTTCGGTCGATTGCGTTCGCGCCAACTCCTCCTCGAGTCGGCGACCTGCGTCGGTGTTGCCGAGATTCTGCTGGATGAGCGCGAGGGCGATGTACTGCGCGTCAAAGATTCGGTTCTCGCCTGCGAGGCGCTCGACGAGCGTGATCACTTCGACATAGCTGCGGCGAGCGGCGCTGGCGCAAGCGGAAAGTCCCGCAAGTCGCGCGGCCTGCATGGCGACCAGCCTATCGCGGGCAATGCCACTCTGACCTGCGAACTGCTCGAGAACACGGTCAAACGCCGTGTTTGCCAACTGAACATCGCGCCAGGCGGCGAGACGGCCAGCGAGGAGTGCGTCGGCGGACTCCGCCAAGACTGCACGCAATTGCGCGCGGTGCGAACTCGGCAGCGGAGGAACGCCCGGCTGCCTCTCGCCGAAAGCCTCGCAGGCAACCGAGCCGTTTGGCCAGGGAATGCGGGTCAGCGTGTCGAATCGGGCGGTGATCTTTGCAAACGGCAGCGTCTGCTCGAGCCGCGCAAAACGGGCGAGTGCGATGGTGGACGCAGGGATGCGCTCGATGCCGAACGCAGTCTGCAGTTCCGAAAGCACGCGTTCATCTTCAATGAGCGACATGTCGGCGATGCCGGCGATGCGCGCCTCTTTCGCCATGATTTGCTCGTAAGAATGTTCTGCCTGCGCGTAACGGCGCGCTGAATCAACCTGAATCGACTCGACGATGGCAAGCTCGTCGTCACCCTTTGCACCGGCAACCGCTGCGAGAAAGCTCGCCTCGATCGGATGGGGCTCGGCCGTTGCGCCACTACGGAGCCCCGCGTTTGGAAGCGGACGCCAGAAGGGTCGACCACCAAGGCCTTCGAGTTCCTGCATCTCAGCGGCGCCGACAAAGCGGCCGAGCAGTGCGTCGGACGCAGAGTTCACGATTTCATGCACCGGCATGTTCGCGCGCGGCCCCGCAACTTCGGGATGCGCGTTTACATCGACATATCCGCCCGCAAGCGCGCGAATGAGATCAGCGCGATCGACGCCGAGGATGGCCTCGATTTCCTTGAAGAGCTCCTCGTCGGCCTGCGTGCGCGCCTCGCGTGGAGTTTCGTAGGCGGCCTTGCTGCGAAGCTTGGCATCGGCGGCGGTGTAGGCGGCGGCGAGTCGACTACGCTCGTCAACGGACAGGCGCGAGGCGTGCTCGATGATGATGCGAAATTCATACGAAAGTGCCGTTGTTCCGCTGAGTTCGTAGGCCTGCACGATGTTGGCGAGAATGGTGTCGGCACGCTCTTCGCCAGCCACCGCAACCAAACCAGCACGCGCATTGAGCACCGCGTCGCGGACGGCGATGACTTCAGTCAACGGCGGAGCTTCATAGAAATCGCTCGGCGGTCGCTCGGTCACCGCGCCCGCAATGCGAATGCCCAACTCGCGCGCAACCCGACGCGCATCAGGAGCGAGCGGACCGCGCATTGCGGCGATCTCAAGCAACTGGCGACGAACGAGAATGTGTCGCGACGAAGTATCGCGCGTGCGCAGAATCGCGTCGGTGGTTGCGCGAAACGCATCGATGCAGCCGGCGCGCTCAGGTCCGAGCGTGTTGGTTAACCCTTCCCAAAGCTTGTCCTCGTCACGGCCATCGCCATTCCATTGCTTGACATACCCAGCGTAAACGCGCTCCACCGCGGGCCATTCGGCGTCGGTGACCGCAAGGCAAGCGTCACTCCAGGCGATCACCTCGGCGAAACTCACATAGGGCCGATCGTCGGAGAGCGAGATGTCGAACCACCCGAGATCGGCGTCTGCAGCCCGCGCTGCAAAAAGCGGCGCGCCGAGCACGAAAGCGTGGGCGGCGGCGAGGGCAACGGTGGACACCACGGATTGAATGAAGGCTCGGTGAATCATCGGAGTCTCTATCGGAGAGAAGTCGGTCGTTCCTTGGCGATCTGCGCAGCGTTGCGAAATGGACGGTGAAGGTGCGATGAGTCTGTGGTTATCTAGACCAGTGGCGGCACGGGAGAGAAGTTGGGCGCTGTGAGCGGACGGGGCGGAGCACGGCGGCATGTCGNTGCGTCGGCGAGATCACAGGTTTCGGCGCGCACGATCTACCATCCGCTCCATTATGCGACTCCGAATGCTCCTGTTCCCCATCCTGGCATTTCTCGTCATGGCGTTGCTCGCGCCCGTCGCCTACGCCGGCGATCTTTTGATGTGGTACGCGCAACCCGCTGAAAAATGGACGCAAGCGCTGCCGATCGGCAATGGTCGTCTTGGTGGCATGGTGTTCGGCGATCAGTTCGGAACGATCCAGGTGAACGAGGACACGGTGTGGGCCGGCTCGGTCGTCGATCGCAATCGCGCGCCCGCGCCAGGCTCGCTTGCACGCGCGCGTGAGCTCTGGTTCAAGGGCGATGTCGTCGGCGCGCAACGCATCATGCAGGATGAGTTCATCAACGCATCATGCAGGATGAGTTCATGACACCTGAGGTCACGCGCAGCTACCAACCTCTGCGCACGGTGGGCACGCGTTGGAGCGAAACCTTCGCGAAGATCGAGGATTTCCGCCGTTCGCTCGATCTCGCGACGGGCGTTGCGGAGACGACCTTCACTGCGGACGGCGCGAAGTATCGATGTCGCATGTTCGCAAGCGACGCGGACCAGGTGATCGTCGTGCGCTGGGAGGCGCTTGGTGACAAGCCGCTTCTTGCTGCGATCGCGCTTGGGCGTGACGAAGTCGTCGACGGTGAGAACGGCGTTTCCGATGAGAATGGGATCGAGTTCCACACGCAAACCGGTGTAGCGGTGAACGGCGAGTATCGCGGCGTGCGCTACGCGTCGGCGGTCGGACTCAAGGTCGATGCAGCGATCGGCGAGCCGGTCGAGATCGCGGCGAAAACCGCGGATTCTGCAGGGAAATCCACAGTCCATTCCACCGGCAAGGTCGAATCGATCGACCGCACCGCGACGCGCACGCGCGCCTATACCGTGGTCATCGCTGGCGGCACGGACTTCGTCGCACACATCAACCCTGCTGTTCGCGTGATGGATCCGAAGGTCTTTGCGATGAACACTGCGCGCGCCGCCATCGCGCGTCCGTTCGACGAGCTGCTCGCGCGACATGTTGCGTCGCACGCTGCGTTGATGTCGCGCGTGTCGCTCGATATCGGCACGAACGCGCAGGCCGCGAAGGCGACCGATGTGCGCCTCGCTGAGTTCAAGGCGGGCGCCGAAGATCCTGCGCTGCTCGCGCTCTACTTCCAGTTCGGCCGCTACCTGCTCGCGTCATGCTCGCGNCCGGGCGATATGCCGTCGAACCTACAAGGATTGTGGAACGAGCACCTCGCCGCGCCGTGGAGCGCCGATTACCACATCAACATCAACATCCAGATGAACTACTGGCACGCTGAGAGCGCGAACCTCGCCGAGTGCCACGAGCCGCTCTTTGACTTCGCCGAGCGCTTGGCCAAAAATGGCCGTGTTTCTGCGAAAAAACTCTATGGCATGAAGGGTTTCGTTGCGCACCACACCAGCGACGCGTGGGCGTTCACTGAGCCGATCGGCGACACCGTGTGGGGCATGTGGCCGCATGGCGGCGGCTGGCTCACGCGGCATTTCTGGGAGCACTACGCGCACTCGGGCGACGAGGCGTTCCTGCGCGAACGCGCGTGGCCGATGCTGCGTGGCGCGGCGGAGTTCTACCTCGACTACCTCGTCGAGGATCCTGTGACGCACAGGCTGGTGTCGGGCCCGAGCTCGTCGCCGGAGAACACNTTCATCACCGCCGACGGGCAACACGCGAACATCGGCATGGGCAACTCGATGGACCAGGAGATCGTGTGGGATGTGTTCACGAACCTGCTCGATGCCGCGACGGTGCTTGGGAACGACAAGGACCCGCTCGTCGCGCGCGTCAAGCAGGCGCGCGCGCAGCTCGCGTGGCCCGAGATCGGCGCAGACGGACGACTGATGGAATGGGCGCGCCCCTTCGGCGAGGCCGAGCCCGGGCACCGTCACATCTCGCATCTCTTCGGCCTGCATCCGGGCGCGCAGTTCACCCGCGACATCACGCCGCAGCTGCTCGACGCCGCGCGAAAAACGCTTGATTTCCGCCTCGCCAACGGTGGCGGACACACGGGCTGGAGCCGCGCGTGGCTGATCAATTTCTTCGCGCGTCTGGGCGACGGCAAGGCGGTCGATGACAATCTGCGCGCGCTGCTGTCGAAGTCGACGCTGCCCAATCTGTTCGACGACCACCCACCGTTCCAGATCGACGGAAACTTCGGTGGCGCGGCTGGCATCGTCGAGGCACTCGTGCAGTCGCACGTTGCCGAGCAGGACGCGTTCGCGCCTGGAAAAATGCCGCGCTACATCGTCGATGTGCTGCCCGCGCTGGCGCCATCGTGGACGACGGGCGAAGTACGCGGCCTGCGCGCGCGCGGCGGCGTGACGGTCACGAAACTCGCCTGGAACCCGAGCACGATCCGCGTCGAGCTCAGCGCGCCCGGTCGAACTTCGATCCGCGTGCGTCCACCGCTCGGCTGGACGATGGCCGGCGTCAAGCGCGATCCACAGGGCGCGTTCGAGGTGCGGCCGCAGTCCGCGCCGAACTTCGCAATCGACTTCGTGCGACTGCCTGATTGAGCTTGAGGCGACAAGCACCAAAGGGAGCCGCTGCAGCGGCGACCGCAAAAACCACCAACGCTCGCGCTTTCAGCCCACCACAGCCTGCGCGTCGCCGCGCATATCGCTCGCGGCGATGTACCCGTGCGCCACGCGCTGAATGCACTGCGCGCGGCCGAAAGTGATTGATTTTTCCGCAGCGACCTTCACCGCGTGTCCGCGCTTTGCGAGTTCATCGATCGTCGCCTGTGGAAAGCCCGGCTCGACATCGAGCTTGAGTCCGTCGCTCACCTGCCACCGCGGTGCGTCAAGCGCGGCCTGCGGATTTGCGCGGTGATCCTCGATGCGCGACGCGATCTGCAGCTGTCCCTGCGGCTGCATGTAGCCACCCATGCAGCCGAACGCGATGTGCGGCCGCGCGGCGCCGGTCGCCGCGTCGCGCTTCACCAGCATGCCTGGAATGATCGTGTGGTACGGCAGTTTCGCAGGCGCGTATTCGTTCACATGTGCCTTTTCGAGCGTGAAGCATGCGCCGCGATTCTGCATCGCGATGCCCGTGCCAGGAATCACGACGCCCGAGCCCCAGCCCTCGTAATTCGACTGGATGAGCGAGACCATATTGCCGTATTTGTCCGCTGTACAAAGCAGAATCGTGCCGCCGGTTTTGGGCGGTCCGTGCTGGAAATCCTGCGCCTTTGTGGGATCGATCTCGGCGGCGAGCTTGGCGAGATACGCGCGTGCGAGCAAATCCTCGGGCTTCACCCGCATTGCGGCAGGGTCGCCAACCTCACGGTGCACTTCGCGAAACGCGAGCTTCATCGCCTCGGCGGCGAGATGCACGCTGTCGGCGCAGTCGGGCGCGAGATCGGCGAAACGCGGATTTGCCCGCGATTCATCGAGAATTCCTCGCACCATCTGCGCAGCGATGCCTTGGCCATTGGGCGCAATCGCAAGCATTGTGGACTGCCCAAACGGCGATTCCAATGGCGTGGTCCAGCGCGCCTCATGGGCGGCAAGGTCGTTCTCATCGAGAAATCCGCCGTCGTTGCGTGCGGCGTCGGCGATGCGCTTGGCGATTTCGCCGGAGTAAAACGCGGCGCCCTCAGTGTTGGCGATCAGCTCGAGCGTGCGCGCGTGATCGGCGAACACCACGCGTTCGGCGGCGTGCGGCGCGCGACCGTTGGCGGCGAACACCCGCTTCCACTCGGGAAATTCAGAGAGTTTTGGATACGCGCGCGCCCACAGGTCCGCCGTGCGCGGCGCGACGAGATAGCCCTCGCGTGCATGGCGAATCGCTGGTTCGAGCAGCTCCGCGAACGAGAGCTTGCCGAAGCGCTTCCACAGCGCAACCCAACCCGATACCGCGCCCGGCACCGTGATCGGACCCCAGCCGCGCTTAGGCATGCCGACCTGCCCATCGAACGCGCTGCGCAGTTGCCGCGCCGGCGAACGGCCGGAGGCGTTGAGGCCAACAACCTCACCGCCAAAGATCCCGAGGACAAATCCGTCGCTGCCGATCCCGTTGGTCGTCGGTTCAAGCACGGTCATTGCCGCCGCCGTCGCCACAGCCGCATCAGCCGCGGTCCCTCCGCGGCGCAACATCTCCATCCCCGCCTGCGCCGCAAGTGGTTGGCTGGTCGCAACCGCCATCGAGCCGCACACCGCAGGACGGCGCGCGTCGTAAGGGAGATTCCAGTCGATCGTGGCTGAGTTCTCGGCTGTTTCTTGCATGCGATTCTCCTGCGCGGAATGTCGCGGGTTGCTCGCGCGATCACGCGCAGCCTACCCTGCGCACCTGTCCACAACGATTGCTGTGGTACAACAACCGCCCACGCCACGAAGGCGTTCGGAAGGAACCACGATGGCCGGAGTCAGGCAACCCTCGGACAAAAGTCACTTCCTGCTTCCCGACCTCGGCGAGGGTCTCGCGGAGGCGGAACTCATTGACTGGAAGGTCAAGGCCGGCGATGTCGTGAAGGAATCACAGACGATCGCCGAAATGCAGACCGACAAGGCGCTCGTGGAGGTCCCGACCCCTTGGGCCGGCACGATTACCGAGCTCTGCGGCAAGGCTGGCGATGTGATCCCAGTCGGCGCAGTACTTGTGCGATACGCGGCAAAAACCGCCAGCGCCGCCGCCACCAGCGTAAAGGCGAGCGCAACCGCAACCGCTAGCAGCAGCAGCGCGTCATCAAGTTCGAATGGTAATTCCTGCATGTCTAGCCAGATTGCTGCAGGAACTCCGACCGCCGACCAAGGCACCGTCGTCGGAACCATGACTGGATCGCTGACGGTGAGCGAACGCTTCGCACGACGCGCGCCCGAGACAATCGAAGTTTCGCGCGACGGTAAGGCAATGGCGACTCCCGCCGTACGAGGCCTGGCCAGGAAATTCGGCGTCGACATCCAAAAGGTGCAAGGAACTGGCCGCGGCGGACGAGTGACCGCAAGTGATGTCGGAGCGTTTGCCCAAGATGGCGTGGCTGTTTCGAGCGCGCCTGCGTCTGCTGGCTTTGCGCCGCGAAGCGCGACCATCACATCTGGCGCGGTCTACATCGACCAGAACGATGTTGCGCAGCGCGTGCCCTTCCGCGGCGTGCGGCGCAAGATCGCCGAGGCGCTTTCGCGCAGCGTGCAAACCGCCGTGCATTTCACCGTCGTCGACGAGGCCGATGTGACGGCGCTCGAAGCAAAACGTCGCGAATATTCGAAGGTGGTCGGCGAAAAGCTCTCGATGCTTCCCTTCGTCATGGCGGCGATTTGCCGCGCGCTGAAGAAGCATCCGTCGCTGAACGCGATCGTCGATGATGCGAAGAACGAGATCATCCTGAAGAGCGCGGTCAACCTCGGCTGCGCGGTCGACACCGATGCGGGGCTGATGGTGCCCGTCATCCGAAACGCCGGCGCGCTGGCGCCCGTGCAACTTGCGCAGTCAGTGAAGACGCTGGCAGCCAAGTGCAAAGACCGCACCATCACCCGCGAGGAATCGCTCGGCGGAACCTTCACCATCTCGAATGTTGGCAGTTACGGC
>Ga0031658_1000080_pt1 | contig 15560 bp, 8 predicted proteins | sample FrelakmetPLP11PL_FD_55179 | JGI IMG/M metagenome (GOLD analysis project Ga0031658, IMG submission 55179) | Freshwater lake sediment microbial communities from the University of Notre Dame, USA, for methane emissions studies - PLP11 PL | ecosystem: Environmental > Aquatic > Freshwater > Lake >...
CCCGTCGAGGGCTACGCCTACGGCAAGCAACTCGCGGTGCACTACGCCAGCGACATCGCCTCGCTGCGCACGCTCGCGCGCACCACCCTCAACTCGCCGCGGGTAAAGGTGCGCGACCTCGATTTCGCCTTCGCGATCGCCCGCGCCGCCGACAGCCTCGGCGGTGAAAAAGACGCGCGCGCCGCGGAAATCCTTGCNCTTGCCTACTTCTCCCGTGGCGACCGCGAGAACGCGATCAAACTTCAGGAACGCGCGATCACGCTTCAAGACAACGCCAAAATCAAGGCGACCTACGAAACCCAGCTGGCGAAGTATCGCGTTGATGAGCCGAAGCCCGTGCCCTTCACGCCGAAGGTGACTCCGGGCGCGGCGCCGGCGAACACGGTGCCAACTGGAAATCCCGCGGGACTTCCCGCGGGAAATCCCGCTGACGGTGGCTAACCCCCCCCGCTCTGATCGACCTCGCCACGAGCGTGCTCAGTTGGTCATCGCGCGTAACAGCAGATTGTCGATGTCGGCGTGCTCGCTGCTCGGCAGGTTTGCGTTGGTGCGGAACCGAATCTTGAACGACGCCAAGTTCGACGCGCCCGCTGGCAACGCAACCGTCTGGTTCGTCCACGCCGTTGCGTTCACCGTTGCCACCGCGGCCCAGGCCGCGCCGTTCCACCACTCGATCGTCATGTACTCGCCTGCATCAAGCCCCGCCGTGCGCGCCGCGATGCTCAATGTGATCGAGCTGTAGCCCACCGTGGAGATCGACTTCTGCATCCAGGTCGCGCCGTTCAGCCGCGCTCCCCATACCCCCACTTGCCGCGCCGCTGTGCTCGCCGTCGCCTGCGTGTTCTGCACCAACCAGCCGCCCGCGGTCAAGTTTCCTGACTCAAACCCGTCGGCGAAGAGCGTGACCTGTACGGCGGGAGTGCCCGTTGCCGTTGGGGTCGCCGAAACCTGTGCGGACGCGGGCGAGAGATTTCCCGCGGCATCCTGCGCGCGAATCACGAAGTAGTAAGTGGTTGAGCCCGTCAGTCCGCTGCTGATGTAGGAGGTCGAGTTCACCGGTGCCGATGTGACCTCAGCGTAGCCCGATCCGCTCGTCGTCGATCGGTACACGCGGTATCCCACCAGATCGCTCTCGGTGTTCGCTCGCCACGAAAGCGTCGCTGAGCCAACTCCCGCCGACGCCGCCAGCGATGTCGGTGCCGCGGGCGCCAGCGTGTCACCGCCGACCGCTGGAGTCGCACTGAGCGCCGCGTAGGAATCGACGCCTCCGTAGCCGTAGACATCATCAACGCCCGCAACACCGAGATCCCTGCACGAACTGCGGAGAATCGCCTCGACCTGCGCCGGCGTCAGCGTCGGGTTGCGCGACCAGATGAGCCCGCAGATTCCCGCGACCAACGGGCACGAGTAGCTCGTGCCGCTCACCGATGCATACGAGGTGTCGCTCGCGTTGGAAGTCGTGTAGACGCCCGAGCCAGGCGCCACCAAGTCGACGATCGACCCGCGATTGGAGAAGGTGGCGATCGCGCCGCTCTGCGTCGTTGCGCCGACGACGAGCACATCGTCGTTGCGAGCGCCCGTGATCGCCACACCGTCGTTGCCGGCTGCCCACACGAGCATCGCGCCCTTCGAGCGGACATAGGTGCCGGTGGCCAGAACGCTGGCCGAACCAACGCCGGTGAAGCTCACGCTCACAACCTTGTCACCAGCATCGGCGGCGATGCGCGCAGCCGTGGTCAAACTCGAAAGCGTTGCGCTTCCGGTGGCGCTGTCAGTTACGCGCATCATGCGGTGGCCGAGATTCCATCCCGCTCCTGCGATTCCGATCGCGTTGTTGCCGTTGCCCGCCGCGCAACCAGTCGTGGCCGTGCCGTGACCGCTCACATCGCTGATCACACCTCCCGCGCTCTCCCATTTCATCATGGGCACGCTGAAGCCCTCGCGGCGATTCAGGCGAAGGTCGGCGTGAGTGGTGCGAATTCCTGTGTCGCAGATCGCGACAACGACGCTGGGCGATCCAACCTCCAAATTCCACGCCGCGCACGAGTTCATCGCGGTTGGAAGGTGCTGCCATTGGCCAGAGAAGTTCAAGTCGTTCGGACACCCGACGGGATACACGATCCAATCGGGCTCGACATATTGGAAGTTCCCCGTGGCGAGCAACCGTTCGGCGACCGAAGCCTCGGTCTCGCCCTCGGGCACATTGACGAGGAACTCATCGGTGTCAGGGGCATAACGCTCGATTCGAAAGTTGGTGAGGTCGCGGATCGCGCCGTCGATCGCGTTGTTCATCTGACGCACCGTGAGGCCGAGCCTGGTGGCGTCGCTTCCCTGCAGTGGACGCGCGATCAGCACCCCGCGCAGCTCGCGCACGCCTCGTTGCTCAGCGAAATCTCGCGGCGATGCAACAAAATTTGGATTTTGCGCAACGACATGCGATGACATGAAGAGGAGGACAACGACAAACGCCGCCGAAAGAAACCTGCGCATAGATACCCCTTGATTGATGCCCCGTCCTTGCCGCCGCCGCGAAATCGGCGGAGCCAAGAGAGACAATCTTCCGAGGGCGCGAAGGTTTCCGTAGCGAACTTTCCGTAAGCAAAAATCACCACGCGCGCACACAGTGAATTCGACGCGACGCATCGGGGATTCGTTCCATCCTGACCTCTTGCCCCTCCATTCCTACCTTCGACCCACTCGCTGAAGTGTCGGCGACCGAGCGGCGTCGCTCGTGAATTTCAAAGGAGAGTCAATCATGAATTGGAAGTCGATTGCCCACCGTGGGGCGCACCTTGGAATCCTGGCGTTACCGATCCTGTCTTGCGCTGATCTGTTTGCACAGGTCGGTCCCATCATCCTGCCCGAGCCTTGGAAACCCGTTGTCAATCGCAACGATGTTCTTCCGGAGAACGGCCAGTCATTCGAGAGCTTCACTGAGCCATCGGTGAACCGCAGCGGCGCGGTCGCGTTCGGCGGAACTTCTGGAGGCGTGCCTCATCCAATCGCAGGCGTGTTTCTTCGCCGCATGGGCGCTGTTGGCCAACCGATCGAAACACTCCTCCAACGAGGCGGAGATGTCGCTGCGCCGAACAATGTCGAGAACCCACCCTTTAGCGGGCAGTTTGCTGGGTATCGCATGTTCCCGTGGTTCCCGCGCATCGATGCCGACGCGGTCATGGTGACTTCGCGCGGAACTTCGGGACCAGTGTGGCGCTTCCTCCTTCCCAATGGCGAGGAGTTGTTCCAAGGCACGAGCGGCGTCTTCGCCACCTCAAATGGATCGCGCTTCACCGCGGCGAACATGCTTGGCGATGTGCGCGATCCCGACACGCTCGAGCCGAGCTTTCCCGAGTACTCCGTTCCCAACGAGTATGAAGGCACCGCCTTCGACGGTTTCCCCGGAAGTCCGGCGATGGGTGGAAGCCGCTTCGTCACCTTTAAGGGCGCATGGCGGACCTATCAGCACTCCACGCTGCACCCCGATTACACCGAGGGTCTCTATGCGCGCGATTTGGAGTTCCAGCTTGATCCGCTCGTCGAGATCGTCACCAGCGACGACGAGATCCCGATGCCGCTCGTGCTTCTGAGCAACCCGCACTTCGAAGTCATTGGCTCGCCATCGTCCTCCGATTCGCGAACGGTGTTCCTCGGTACCGACGATGCGAATAATCCACATCACGGCGGCATCTTCCTCGCAGACCTCGCAGAGCCAGTCGTCAGTCTGGTTCCGCTCGTTCAGATCGGCGACCATGTGCCAGGCTTGAATCCTGGCGCGCTCGCCACGGGTNATGACACCTTCACGCAACTCGGAGAGACGCTGTCCTTCAACGGACGCTGGGTCGCCTTCTGGGGTTCGTGGGGACATAGTCATCGCAATGTCCACTTTCATTGCCCAGAGGAATGGGAAGTCGACGACGCTCAGTTGGCAAAGTGCTGCCATCACCGCTATGGCGAAGGCTTCGAAGTCGATGTGCCGAGCAACCAAGGCATCTTTGTCTACGACACCGACACCGGCGTGACCTATCCCGTCTCGCTCATCGGTGACGGCACCAGCAGCTCGAAGGACAGTATCGAGAGTTTCGTCTACTGGAAGTTCTCGGGAACCGTTCTCGACGACCACGGCGGCATGCTCAGCGGCGGCAACGGCCACGACGATGGCGTTCCGGTCGATGAGACCGAGCTTGCCGATTGGCGCATGTCGACTTACGCGGCAGTCGAGTCGGCTGTGAGCTACGGCGGCACTGAGTCGGAGTTCCGCGTCGCGTTTAAGGCGATCATGCATCAGCACCACGAAGACACCATCTTCATGGCGCAGGGACCCGATGGCGCGACTCCTACGGAGATCATCACGACGGGCGCGCTTGGTTCGACGCTCGATCTAGCAACGCCCGAAGGCGCGCGCATCGTCGACCTCGCCATGGAGCGTGACTCGCTTCGCGATGGCTGGTTTGTGATCGCGGCCAAGATGTGGAACCACGACACCCACCAGTCATGGGCAGGTGTCTATGCGTCGGGCTCAACAGAGGCGAGCACTGACTTCAACCGCGACGGCTTCTCCGACATTTTCTGGCACAGCGAGCAGTACGACCGCTCCTCGTTCTGGGCAATGAATGGCCTTGAATGGAACCAGGGCGGCTACACATCGGCTGAGCCCGATCCGAACTGGGTCGGTCAATTCACCGCCGATCTCGACGGCGACCGTGCGCCCGACATCATCTGGCGCAATCCCGTGACCGGCGTGTTCTACGGCTGGATCATGGACGGCAACACCGTGCTCGCCGAGGGCGCTCTCTCGGATTCCATCGAGCTCACTTGGAAGATCGTCGGCGTGGGCGACCTCAACCACGATGGACGCGATGACATCGTCTTCATGAACGAGGACACCAAGGAAGTCCGCGGTTGGCTGATGGATGGCCTCAATCGGATCGACAGCGGCTTCATCGGCGATGCGACTGGACTCACCTTCCTGGGCATCGGCGACCTTGACGCGGATCGCCACTTCGACCTGCTTTGGCAGCGTGAAGATGGTGTCGTGGAAGGCTGGCGCATGTTCGGCCTCGTGGTCACCGAACAGGCCGAGATCGGCAACGCACACCCCGTCGCCCCGAACTGGAAGGTCGTCGGCATGGCTGACCTGAACGGAGACCTCCGCGACGACCTGATCTGGCAGGATCCGGACACGGGCTGGGTCGCCGCTTGGATGATGAACGGCCTCGTCCGCGAGGACGGCGCATACATCACTCTCGACATGGGACCCGGGTTCAAACTCATCGCCGCCCGCGACCTCGACCAAGATGGTCACGCAGATATGGTCTGGCGCGATGTGTTTACTGGCGATGTCAGCGGTTGGCTGATGAATGGCTTCGACATCGTGACCGCTTCGTTCATCCGTTCGGTTGAGACCTACTGGGAAAGCATCCCGTAAGTCCCGCCCAAATGGCAATGCAGGCACGCCACGGCGGCTCCCGCGCACAACGCGGGGGCCGCTTTGGTTATGAATGCTTGCGTGGGGCGAATGCCGCGAATGCCATATGGGCCACGAATGCGAACTTCATCAACAAACTGAAGACGCGGCTCTTCGTCTGGCGGCCACCATCCCTTACAGTCGGGCGACCGCAACATCGCGGCGCCTCACTTGTTTGGAGACCCGGCCATCATGAACAACACCATGAACAACACCATGAACAATTCGAGGACCTTCCTGACGACGCTCGCGAGCATCGCTCTTGGCAGTGCGGCGATTCTGCTCGGACAACTCTCCGCCAACGCTGGCGGTGGCAAGACGGGCGGAGGAACGGGCGACGGCGGCGTTGCTGGCGGTTCGACCGACTGTGCGACTGCGCCCGCGCTTGCGCTCGGCGACAACGCGTTCGACACCACCGCGTCGGGGGTGTCGCTCTTCGTCGCCGCCGCGGCCGGATGCGCCGATCACACCGTCTACAAGCTGAACTACTTCACCTTTACCCCCGCCGAGGCTGGCGACTACACCTTCGCCACCTGTAACGGCACCGGGTTCGACTCGCGCCTCGTTGTCATGAACACCTGCCTGCCCGCAGGTGGCGTTGTCGCCTGCAACGACGATTCGTGCGCCCTGCAAAGCAGCACTGTTGCTGCGTTGCTCGCAGGAACAACCTATCGCGTTGTGATCGGCGGCTACGGCACGAACGATGGCGGGGCCGGCAATCTCAATGTCACGCTCGGCACCGGAGGCGGAGGCGGAGGCGGAGGAGCGACGGGACCGGATGTGATCGTCGGCGCGCTTGTTGATATGGCCAAGTACGGATCGGTCGTCGTCAACGGACAAACCATCATGGCCTACGCCGTCGGCACCACCAGCTGCAACATCGGCGACGCGTTGCTTGACTGGTTCGCTGCGCCCGATGCGCGCCATCCGTTCATCACGCAGAACATCTANCGCATCAAGGCNGGCCGCATCGAACACATCGGTCTCGGCTGGGGCAAGCACGGTTTCACCGCGCTGCAAGGCACGCTTTGCGGANCATGTCAGGCGTCGTCGAGCGGAACTTGGCTCGGCATCGGCTGCTCCGATCCGTATAGCGCTGGCCTCAACGGAAGCCAGTCGGGGCTGGGAACCCGCACCGAAGTCAATGCCGCAACTGGCGTCTTCCCCGGCACTCCCAACGCAGGAATGCCCGCCGCGCCTGCAACCATCGGCCGCCGCATCCAAGTCAACGCCAACGATCTGAATCCATCGCTCAACCCAGCCGCGACCTATCTCGTCGAGGGTCAATACATCCACTCGGGCGACGCGGCGCGAAACAACGATGACAACAACGCATCGTGGCGAACCCTCACCGTCGGCGCGCTTGTGTCGGGTGCGTACACGCTCACGCCCGCGGGCAACACCAACCAGCAGCAGCCCGCGATCCATGCCTGGCGCGCCGCCGATGCGGCGGTCACGCTGGTCAATGCCGATGTTCCCGACGACGGCCGCTTCATCCTCGGCTACAAGGTCTCCAACAACGGCAATGGCACCTGGCACTACGAGTACGCCGTGCAGAACCTCAACTCAAACCGCTCGGGCCGCAGTTTCTCCGTGGCGCTGCCAGCGGGCGTGACCGCAACCAACCTTGGCTTCCACGATGTCGACTACCACTCGGGTGACCCGTATGACCTCACCAACTGGACGAGTTCGACCACGGGCGGCTCTGTGACCTGGACTGGCGCAGCCTACGCGACCAACATCAACGCAAACGCGCTGCGCTTCTCGACGATCTACAACTTCTGGTTTGACGCGAGCGCGGCGCCAGTCGCGGGCAATGTCTCGATCGGTCTGTTCAAGCCCGGCCTCGCGGGCGCGGCCAACTCGGTTGACATCGCGTCGATGATTCCAACGCCACCGCCGAGCAACCCCGCCGATGTCAACAACGACGGCGTGGTCAACGCCGCCGACCTCGCGATTCTCCTGGGCAACTGGGGCAATTCCGGCGCAGGCGACATCGACGGCAGTGGCACCGTTGGCGCGCCTGATCTCGCACTCATGCTCGGTGCGTGGGGATAATCCAACACTGGCGCTGAGCTACCTCAGCGCGTTGCAAACCGCGTCAACGCCAATGCACACCAACGAAAGCCGCCCGCGCCAGTGAAGGCGCGGGCGGCTTTGTTTTTCGAGTCAGGTCGCGCAGTCCATGCGTCGCGCGATTGAAAGCAAACGGCCCATCACGAAGGACAGACACCCCAGGCACCAAGCATCTGCGCGAGATCAGCAGCGCCGATGATTCCGTCGGCGTTCAGGTCGTAGGCGGCGTCGTTCGTACCCCAGGCACCGAGCAGAACCGCAAGGTCTTGCGCGCCAACTGAGCCGTCGGCGTTGAAGTCCGCGGGGCACGGTGGCGGCGGAACGCTTCCGCAATTGGGATTGGTCGGCGATGCCGCGTTGTGCGGAATCGGCGTCGTGACGACGGTGAAGTCGGCGATGTTGGAGTCGGTGTCGTCCATTCCCGCTCCGTTGCGAACCGCACCAGTGGTGTTGGAAAGCACGCCGACGGCTGTGGTTTCCGAGCAATTCGCCGTTCCGAACGCGACCTTGTCAACCAGCGTGCCCACTGCCTCGGCGCCGCACGCGACATTGGCGTTCACCGCACGAAACAAGCCGACCTTACCGTTGGTGGCGCTCAAAGCCATAGTGAAGCTGAAGTCGGCAACCACTGGCAGCGCTGCGCCACCGGTCGAAGGAACGCCGCTCGCCAGCAGCAAGTAGCTGCAAGGAGCAATGACAGCAGTCTTGGGAAACGCGAACATGTTGGTCGCGGAGCTGCCCCAGTTGCCCGCCGCCGAACCATACTCGACCGTCCAACCCGCGAGGCTCACCGGATCGGGGCCGCTGTTGAAGATCTCGATGTAGTCGACGTTGTAAGACGCNAGCGCGCTCGTCGAGCCTCCGCCGCCATAGACCTGGCTGATGCGCAACGCTTCAGCTGCAGACGAATGCGCAGCGATGCACGCAAAGGTGCACGCAACAGTGCACGCAACGGTGCACCGAACGGTCACGAACAAGAGCGACGCGCGCGAGAGAGAGGCGTGGGTACGAATTTCACAGTGCTTCAATCGAATCTCCTTTGGGTTGGGAACGGCGGCAAGTGTGCCACGGTCNCCGACGATATACGCGGNGCATGACGAAACGAAGCCTTATTCANGNCAATTCGCACCATTATCACACCACGGTGGCGCGGTAACTCGACTTAGAAATTCATCTGGAACGACAGCCCGAGCGCGAAGTCAATGCCTGCGGTGTACGAGGTGTTCACGATGTCGCCGTTGGGAAGGTAGTCCGAGCGATAGGCGGTCTGGATCTCGGGATTCAGCAGGTTCTTCGCTTGGAAGAACAGCTTGAAGTGCTCGCCGAGTTTTTGCTGCACGGTGAAGTTCAGCGTTCCGTAGGGCAGCGCGTAAACATCGGGCACGAAGTTTCCCGTGTCGATGCCCGCGCCAGTTAAGAGCGTGTCGCCAGTCACGGTGTAGAAGATCGACGCTTGCGTTCCCAGCGCCATCCACTCGTAAGTAACGTTGGCGTTGAGCAGATAGAGCGGAGCGCCGGTCATGCCTCGCGACTCAATAGGAAATCCGATGGCGGCAAACGCCTCCTGCTCCGACTGCGGAAGCGTGACCTTCGAGTCGATGTAGGTTGCGTTGAAACCAGCCGAAAGTCCTTCGAGCCGTTCGTCGATGTTGCGCGCCTGCACGCGCGTTTCAAACTCGACGCCCATCATCGTGCCCTCGGGATAGTTCACCGCGGATGTGTAGACGAAACCGCCCGGCGCTTCGAACTGCGAATACTCGATGGTGTCGGCAACGCTCTTGTAGAAGCCGGAAGTCGAGACGAGCCAACCTTCGTACGGCGTGTAGTCGAGACGAAGGTCGTAGTTGTCGAGCGAACTCATGTTCAAATCGGGATTGCCGATGAAGATGGGTCCGCCGAGATATTCCTGCTGAAGCACTGGCGTGAGTTCACGGAAGGTCTGGCGCGCAAGCGTTTGCGAGTACGCGGTGCGGAGCGTCACGCCTTCGGCCATCTTCCACTTGGTTGAGATCGATGGCAGCGCGCGGTTCTCGTTGAAATCAACATCGGCCGCGCCCGGATTTCCCACAAACGAAACCGGAGCCAACGCGCCGGGCGGAAACCACACCGCGTCCTTCTCGCCGTACACCGTCGTCGAAATCTGCGTCGACTCCAGGCGCGCTCCCACCACCAGGTTCCACGACTCGCCGATAGGAAGATCCGCCATCAGGTAGAGCGCGGTGATGCTCTGCGTGCCGTCGTAGTCGACATCGTANGTCGACGCGTACATCGGATGATNNTCGTNAGGAAAGTGCGCGCTCCACGGATCGTCCCACGCGCCCTCGTACGAAGTGCTGCCGTCGGAGGCGCGGTTGCTGTAGGTTTCCTGCAGAAAGGTGCGGTTCACATTGTCGGCAAACACGCCGGTCTTGAACGAACCATCGCGCTCGGAATCGGTTTGGAACGGGAACTTGAGGTTGACCGAAAGCTGATCGCTGGTTTCATCGATGGACTGCTGAATGTGTTGAGCCCAACCGAGATTGATGTTCTGCGCAGGCTGATAGGGAATCCAGAGTCCCGCGGGCCAGTCGGGCAGATAGTCGTTGTTGGGCGGCAGCCAGTTGGCGGAGTACTGCGTCTTGTCGGGCTCGTTGAAAGTCGCGGTGCTATTGGAGAATGTCCAGTCGAGGACTGGCGCATCAAACACGCCAAACACACTGTCGAAACCAAGCTTGTGTTCGCCCTTGAGGATCATCGACTCGGTGGTTGTTTCGGTGTAGTCAAGCGTTTCCAAACGCTGATACGGCGACGCAAAGAGGAGCGTGGTATTGGCAACGCTGCTGCGCGAATCGACGGTGTACGGAGGAAGCGGCTCAATTCCCTGCGCCGACCAGTCATAGTTGGGGCCGCAGAAATACGCCTTGCCGCGCGTATTGGTGGCAAGGGTGGCGGTGCTGGTCGAAAGGTCGGTGTAGAGGTAGGTCGCGCCGAACTTGTTGTTCTCCGACTCGATGCCGCCCGAAACAAGGCCGCCCCACTGCACCGACTCCTGCCCCTGCTCGATGTCGAGCATGCTCGACTGAAACGCAAGTTGGGTCGGCGAACCTTGCGAATACTGCGGGACGGTGCCTTCGTTGGGCGTGATCCACCACGAGTCATCCTTGCCGCCGGTGAAGTACGAATACTCGCGCTCGTAGAAGAGGCTCGCGAACGCGCCCACCTTCACGCCGTCATCGAGNTCCCACTTGCCGCCGCCCGAAACCGACCACTTGTAATCGTTGTTCGGCGCAGAACCCGTCTCGGTCCCAACCGGATTCGGCCAGGACTGCCCGATCAAATCAGTGGGAATGGTGGAGCCTTCGTACTTGCCCCAATTGCCCAGATTCGCGCCGCTGTAGGTGCGAAAGTTGTTCCCCGCATCCTTGACCTGCGAGTTGTAGCCCGTCTGCGCCTTGATCTGAAAGAACGATTCATCGGGAATGTCCTTGAGCTCGATGTTCACCGCGCCGCCCGAAGCGTCGCCCTGCTGATCGGGGGTGAACGACTTGCTCACCTGCACGCTCTGAATAATCGCCGAGGGAAATTGATCAAGTTGCACCGCGCGACGCGTGGCGTCGGAAGTGGGAAGGCGCACGCCATTGAGCTGCGCGCTGACATAGCGATCGGGAAGACCGCGCACCACCGCGTACTTTCCATCCTGCACCGTCGCGCCCGAAACCAGCAGCAACGCCGCCGCTGCATCGCCGGCGCCGGCCTTATTCATCATGTCGGCGCCAACGGAATCGAGCAGTTGCGGACTATCGAGCCGCAGCTCAAGCAGCGCGCCGTCGGAGCCACCGAGCTCGAGCTCCTGCACCACCACCTCGTCCATGTCTTCGAATTCGCCGGCAAGTTCCGCGTCNAGATCGGTCAGCTGGCCTTCACTCACCAGAACATCGCGCTTGATCTGCTGCACAAATCCACTGCGCGAAATCTTCACCGTGTAGCGACCGGGCAGCAGCCCGTTGAAGACGAAGTTTCCTTGATCGTTGGTCGAGACCTTCTGCCCGTTCTCGATGATGGTGACCGATGCACCTGAAACGGGCGTACCAAACTCGCGATCAATGATCACGCCGCGCAGCGATCCCGCTTGCTGAGCAAACGCGCTCGAGGTCATGATGAAGACNACGCCGGGCGTGGTCCAGATGAATCGTGAAAGGTTCATGGTGCGGATCTCGCCGTGGTGCGTTTAGCGACGGGCCTTGGAGATACGCTCAATCTGCTCGAGGTAACGCGCAACATCCTCGCGCGGCTTCAACTCCTGCGCCTGGCGCAGCAACGGGATCGCCTCACTGAAGCGCGACTGGCTCGCAAAGATCTGCGCGTGGCGGACCTTGGCATTGGCCGCGAAAGCCTCGATTCCCGCGGCGCGCTCGTAGCAAAGCATCGCCTTGTCAACCTCGCCAGGCAGACCACTGGCGGCGTAGTGCTGACCGAGCAGCATGAGCGCCTCGCCGTCGAGTGGATCGAGCAGAAGAATTTCCTCGAGCATCGCAGCGCTTTCGGCGCCGCCGTTTCCGCCCGCCATCGCCAGCCGCGCATCAAGCTTCAGAAGCTTGCGGGTGTCGGTGGCGTCGAGTCCGCTGCCGGTTTCTCCAGCGTTGCCCGCAACGGCCGATTCCTTTTTGGCCGCGCGAATCGCCTCGACCAACTTGCGTGCCGAAGCCGAACCGCCGCGCGAGGCCAGCTGCTCGGCCGAACGCATCGGCCGTGCCACAGGCTGCGCTGGATTCAGCACGATTGCCCGCGCATACGCGCCGTAAGCCAAGTCGGGCAGGTTCTCGGATAGATAAATATCGCCGAGCGTGTAGAGGCTGTCGATGGTGGACTTGCCGAGTTCGTCAAGCGCCTCCAGATTCATCGCGGCCTTGAGCGGTTGCTTGAGNCCAAGAAAGGTGTGAGCCTGCAGCAGCCAGAAATCGCTCTTGTCGGGATAGTTGGTGATGAGCACATCGAGGAGCGCCGCNGCGTCGTCAAACTTGCCCTGCTTAAACACGCAGCGCGTGAGACCGAGGCGCCACTCCACATTGTCGGGCTGCAACAGAAGCGCGTTGCGATAGGCGCTCTCGGCGGGTTGAAAGTCCTGCCGCGAAGCGTGGGAAAAACCGAGCAATCCGTAGGAGTACGCATCGGCGCCGCCGAGTTCGATCATGCGGTTGAACGCGCCGATCGCACTGTCGAAGTCGCTGTTGCGCACCGAAATCAGGCCGATGTTGCGATACGCCCTGCGGAAGGTAGGAAACTTCTCAACCGCCTTGCGAAACGACACCAGCGCGTCGACGAGTTTGTCCTGCTGAAACAGAACGCCACCAAGCGTGTAATCAAGAATCGGCGAGCAGTCAGGCTTCATCGCCTTGCGCAGCGCAGCTTCGGCAGCGGGAAGACTGTCGCCCATCAGCGGACGAACCTTCTCCAATATCGCAACCTCGTCCTTCGCCACCCGCGGCTCGATTTCCGCGTTGACTCCGTAACCGCCTACGAATTGCTTCTGAAAGATCGGATCATTCCAAATCCGCGAAAGCTCGGTGTCGGCACTTTGGGTCGGAGCGCTGAGCTGCGCGGACGGCGCAACATCAGCCGCATCGAAACCGCGCCCGTGAACATGAGTGGTCACAGTCGCAACAAGAATCGAGCTGATGGTGGTGAGAATGATGGTGCGGGGCTGCGTCATAGCGTTGAGTTCAATGCCGATTTACTTGGGCTGGAAGCGGATGCTCACCCGCATGCGACACGCGACGCGCGCGCCGCCCTTCACACCTGGCTCGAATTTCCACTGCTTCACCGCGTCGAGTGCGGGCTTGTCAAAGGCGGGATGGGCCGATTTCTCGATGCGCGGGCTGGTCACCTTGCCCGCTGCGTCCACCACAAAGATCACGCTCGCCGATCCATCAATGCGCTTGCCGCGCAGCTCGCCGGGATACGACGGGTCGATGTGGTAGACCTTGCGCGGGCTTTGGTCGATCTCGGAAAGGCTGAACGCCTCCTCGAGTTTCTCCTCGCCCATGGCGCCTGTTCCCTTGCCGCCAATCACGCCGCCGGAACGAAAGTCCATGACCGCGGCAAAGTCGCCGCCGGCCGCGCCCTGGCCATTGAGCGCCTGCTCGATCGCCGCCAAACTCGCCTCCGCCAGCGCAGGCGCGCTGTTCACCGGCGCCGCCTCAAGACTGCGCACAACTTCGGCAGAGTCAGGAATTTCCTCGACCTCATCCTTGATCTCGTCGGACGGATCCTTCTCCTGCACCTCATCCTTCTTGGCTTGCTCCACTTCGCTCAGCAACTCAACCTCGCGGGTTTTCGCTGCGCCGTCCTCATCGTGCATGAAGAAGATTCCGCCGAAGAGCAGGATGAGAATGTGAACGACTACTGCGCCCACGATGCCGAGAATTGCTCCAAGGTTCATCGAGCGTCCTCTTATTTCTTATCCGTGTTGATGCCAACCTTGGCGATGCCGGACTTGCGGACCTCATCAAGAACCGCAACAACATGCTTAAAACTCGCACTGCCATCGCTGTTAATCACGCAACGCGGATCCTTGGCGGTCACCTTGTAAGTCTGCAATTTCATCGGAAGCTGCGCGACGGTGATCTTCTCCTTGTTGAAGAAGACCTCGCCCTTCTCGTTCACGCTCAGCGTGACCGTCTTGTCCATCTCCGATTGATCNCCGAGCGATGTCGATGTCGACGCCGTTGGCAATGCCACTTGCACGCCTTGGTTCTTCGTCATCGANAGCGACACCATGACGAAGGTCGCGAGCAAGAAGAAGATGATGTCGATGAGCGGAATGATCTCGAGACGCGCCTTTTTGCGCTTTCCGCTGCCGCCCGATGATCCNCCGGCCATGGTCAGGCTCCTCCTGCTGCAGCAAGAATCGGCGCGGGTTCATGCTTGCGCTCGGTCGAAGTGCGCGCTGATCCATGATGCGCGTGCTCGGACTCAACCAGAAGGCGCAAGCGCGAGGACGCCGATCCGATTTCGTTCTCGATCTCCTCGATCTTGGCGTTGAGATAATTGAACGGAAGCAAGCAAGTAATGGCCACACCCAGTCCGCACGCAGTGGCGATGAGCGCCTCGGCGATGCCGCCGGTGATCGCGCCCGGCGAACTCAAGTCGCCGCCGATGACGGAGAACGAACCCATCATGCCCGTGACGGTTCCGAGAAGACCCAGGAGCGGCGCGAGGGTAATGACGGTGTCGAGCACGGCGATTCCGCGGCGAAATCGCTTCAAAGCGCGCGCTTGGGCGTAGGCGAGTGCGTCGGTAAGCGACTGATCCCGATGCTCGAGCGCGTAGCCGAGCGTTGTCACGATGCAGTCCTGCGACTGATTGGAAATNGCGATTGCCGCGTTGAGATCTTTCTTNTCAACCGCGCCAAAGAACCGATTNAGCGCCTTGCGATCGCGCTTGCGCTGCTCGTTCAACAGGAAGAACACCCGCTCAAGCACAACGGCAAGCGCGAGGATCGACGACAACAGAATCGGCCACATGATCGGGCCGCCCTTGAAGAAGAGATGCACGAGATTCGTCTTCTGAACCAGCGCCTTCAACGCGCCACCGCGCGATGGATCAAGTGCGAGTGTTCCTTCGCCAGTTTCGACCAGCGTGCCAACCGTCGAGGCGAGTTCGCCTTCGAGCGGTCGAATGAGCGGCTTGTCGGAGCCCGACTGCGCAACGGCAAGACCAGCAAGACCATTGGAGGCGCGGAACAACGCCACCGGACCGATCATGGCGAACTGACCCTGCGAAACAGTGCCAAGCATGTCAACGCCAACGCCCGCGAATCGCGTGCCGCCAACGACATCGAAGACGCGCTTGATCGAAACATCAACAAACGATGTCTGGCGACCAAAGCGCTCTGGCATCGAAAGCGTCTTGTTTTCAGTGGCTTCCTTGGCCGCGAGAATTGCAGCGCCGCAATACTGCAGCTCTACGGGATTCACCTTGGTCTCGAAAGTGCGCGCATATTCGTCGAGCAAATTGCCGACATAGCTCAGCTCGTCTTGTC
>Ga0031658_1000084_pt1 | contig 14902 bp, 13 predicted proteins | sample FrelakmetPLP11PL_FD_55179 | JGI IMG/M metagenome (GOLD analysis project Ga0031658, IMG submission 55179) | Freshwater lake sediment microbial communities from the University of Notre Dame, USA, for methane emissions studies - PLP11 PL | ecosystem: Environmental > Aquatic > Freshwater > Lake >...
TACTTCACTAGAAATAGTGAACCAAAAATAGTCTTAAAACTGATATGTAAGGAAAATAAAATGTCAAAAATTAAAGTTGGTATCATCGGCGTAGGTAATTGCGCTAAGTCGTTAGTTGAAGGGGTTCAATACTATATTCAAAATCCCCATGATAAAGTTGGCCTCATGTATCCAGATATTGGTGGATATACATCTGAAGATATGGAATTCGTAGTAGGATTCGATGTTGATCGTCGTAAAGTAAATAAATCCTTAATTGAAGCTTTAAGAGCTTTACCAAATTGTGCAATGGATCATGTATCTGAAATAGATAATACATGTGTTACAAAGGATGCTACAGTATATTCTGGTCCTGAACTTGATGGTGTTGCTGAACATATGCTTGATTATCCAGAGAATGTTTCATTTAGAACGGGTGCTGAAGCGGCAAAATCATACGATGATATTGTTACACTAGTTAAGAAAACTGGTGTAGATGTACTTATTAACTATCTCCCAGTAGGTTCAGAAAAGGCTACTAGATTNTATCTTGATGTAGCATTAGAAGCAGGTGTACATTTTGTTAATTGTATCCCAACTATAATTGCCACTAAAGAAACTCAGATTATTGAACAGAAGTTTATCGATAAAGGTCTAACAATTGTTGGTTCTGATATGAGATCTGCTTGGGGTGCTTCTAGATTATCTGAAGTTCTTCAAGGTGCTATGATAGATTCAGGTATATTAGTAACTCAACATATTCAATTAAATATGGCTTGTGGTTCTACTCAAGGTCAAGAGCATATCCGTACAGGAAGAACTGCTAATACTGACTTCTTGAATATGGCTAAACAAGAAAGATTACATAATAAACATATCTCAAAAGAGAATGTTTTGAAAGGTCAAAATATTGTACGGGATGAACCATATTCAGGTATGACATTATATGCTGGTCCTTCATTAACAGTTCAGCAAAAACCAGGTGGTACTTACGTAGGTTCTGATAATAAAGTATGTAATATTGATATAGTTGGTTATGGTTTTGCCGGTGCTCGATATGAATTAACTGCTAGATTATCTGTACAAGATAGTCCGAATTCAGGTGGTGTAGTTATATCGGCAATTAGATTTTGTAAAGTGGCTTCTGAAATGGGTATTGTTGGATTCTTAAGAGGTCCTTCAGCATGGACTCAAAAAACTCCGCCATTGCAATTGAAAACAGAAGATGCAAAGTTTGAATGTGATGCCTTAGCAAGACGAACATTGACTGAGTTAACTAAACCTCAATTAATAGAAAATAAACCAAAGGCAAAGGATTTACCATATACTTTCCAAGCAGGCCAAACAGATTATGAATAATATTAATACTTTTGATATAGATGGTGTCATATACATGGGTGAATACGGAGGTGTTTACCCAGGTCTTAATGATATTATTATAACTGGTAGATCATTTGAAGAATCAGATGAAACAATATGGATGCTTAATAAGAAAGGTATTCATAACAAAGTAATGTTTAACCAATTATCGTTTGATAATAAGAGTAGAGAGTCTTCGGGTATTCATAAAGGAAATACTATTCTTAAATTAGAAGAGCAAGGATATAAGATTGGTATTCATTTCGAAGATGATCCAATACAAATTGCTGAAATTAAGAAAATAGTTCCGCATATTAAAATTGTATATATGCAACATGATTTAATTGAAAAGGAAAATGTTCGTCATACCAAGGATACAGAATGATAGATGCTACTGGCAAAGAGTATGTAGAAGCAAATAACTTTGTATCTAATAATGTTGATTATCCTATTGATAAGTACTTCTCTATATGCGACGTAGAGAAGTTCCTTGACTTTAAATACTTTGTTGAACAGGTTAACAAAAGAACTGAATGGCAATATGGATTAACAGAAAAGTACGAGTATACAGAGTACGCATTAAATCCAGATACTGAATACTTTCATCCAATGATTACCTGTGATGATCGGATGGTATACATTATGAAGAATATTGTATCATTACCTGATGATAAACTCTCACTTCATAATAAGATTGGTAATACAATCATCTCGCATTTTTATGGTGCACGAGGTATCCATCAGATTGCTACTAGAAATAATGATCCACAAACTGCACATGTTGATTTTGAGAACTATTTCAAGTCTGGCGAGCGCGCCCGCGTACGGAAGAATCTAGAGTTAGCAGCATCAATTAAGTTACCAATCTATGGTTCAACTGAGTTACGTACTTCTTTATTTGGGGCGGCAAACAAGTATCAACTCCAAAGGTTTGGACCTACTGCTGATAAGGTACATCCAGGTAATATCATGGATTGGGTAGCAGGATTAGGAGAACAAGGATTCTTTGAAAGCATGACAAAATCTGATGCTGCTTCTAATACCTTTAAAATATTGACTCAGATTGAAGGTATTGGATCTTATTATGGGTATCATTGTACTACATCTAATTCAGTGAATCCAAAACTATCTTGGGATAATGATGAGAACTTTGTTAAACCTGGACCTGGAGCACAATACACTCTTAAGTTGCTATTTCCAAAGGCCTCATCAAAGGAAATAACGAATGGAGATTTAGTTGTATGGTTCAGACATAATCAGAAGTTCTTTGGGTTTGGTGATATTAAGATCCATGAACATTTCCATAATGTACTTGATCATAACAATAATAAGATTCTAAGCAAAGACCAGACTGAGATGATGACCTACGGCAGCGAGGTCGGAATGTGCCAGTATGGTATATTTTGTAAAATTAGACATGATAAAAAGGCAATTGAAAGACGTAAAGTAGCAAGAATAGGAACTATTGATATTGAAAAAGAGTTGTACAAAGCCGAGGAATTGTTATATAATAAACAAAATACCGCAACCTTGGACTCCTTCTTTTAATGAAAAAATATGCTTTAGATTTATTACCTGGTAAACTAACATCATCTCAATATTCTCATAAATTTGGTTGGGCTATGCTCAGAAAATGCCAACTTGAAGATGCCTTGAATATTGAGATCGATGTTCTCCATGGAGAGTCATGGGATGATTATGATACTATATTTCTATATCATTCCATGGAACAAGATGGAGAAACTCTCAATCTCTTTGGAGGAGCAACTAAAGAAAATGCTGTCTTCTTCGAACGAATCCTAACCTATAAAAATAAGTCATTAGTATCTCTTGATATTCCTATGCCAGATTATGGTAGACTATGTAAGAATCGACTTAAGAATGCCGATGAATATTGGTCTGCCATAGATTGGGATGCATTATCAAATGTTTGCAAATCTATACCTGAAATGATCCATCCTGAGGTTACAACTAAATTAGTATTAGGTGATAGTCATTCATTTTCTGCATATCAACCTGGATATATGACATTTCGTAAAGATGGTAGAACTCTTGCAGGAGTATTGAGAAAAACTATCTCAAAAGAGATAGATGATTTCATGCCAGGATTACGGGAAAACATTACTCATCTTACTTGTTATTATGGCAATATTGATATCAGACATCATATCTGCCGAGAAGAAAACCCAACCCAATATGTAGATGATTTAGTATCTGAATATGAGAATCAAATAAAGGTATTAAACATTAAGAATATTGAAGTTGTGTTACCATTACCCATAGAAGATGAGACTCGTAAATTGCCTAAAACAGGTTGGTATAAAGGTACTCCATTCTTTGGTTCTAGACAAGAAAGAGATACTATAAGACAATACTTTACCGATGCATTAATACAAATGTGCAACAGAAACAACTGGTCAGTTTTTAAATGGCCTGAACAATTCTATACATATAGTCCAATTGAATTTATGCAGACTTATATGGAAAGACCAAAGTCTGTACATCTTGCACCAATAAATCATAGGTTTGATTATTGGAATAAAGATATTAAACAACAAGAATCTACACTTGAAGATTTCTTTTAATAAATAACATATCAAAAAGGAATTTCTAAATGGCCTATACATTCTTCCCTAAATCTATAACAGAAATTGATAATAAATTAAAATATGGAGATGAATCTAGAGTAAATGAAATTAAATCATTATTTAATTATATTGATAATAAATTTCCTAAAATAGAAACACCTCTTGCTATAGATCCAATTTCTATAAATATAGTTAAGGTCACTAGATTATTAGAGGGTGATATTAATTTAATTGCTATAAAACGTGAACTTAAATTAATGAAAATAACAATTAAATTTGGCAATGGATCTGCAGGCGGCCGAGGAGTCAATAACAAAGGTAATCAATATGAACAGTTGTTTGCCGATGATCTTAATAAATGGTTTTCTGGAGAAACAATTATTGATACACCTACTCTTAATACGTTTAATCATATGAATAGTTTGTATAATATTACTAAACATAAAAATCCATATGCTAAGACTGTTGGTGAATTAAATACAAAAAGACCTTTAATTTATAGTCCATCAGTATTAATTTCTTCTTCAGTTACCGGATTAAATATAGGAAAAGTATTAAGTGATATTACAATTACATCAAATGGTACTGATTTAATATACTTAAGTTTAAAAAATGGTAATACCGTTACATTCTTTAATGCTGGTGTTAAAAAAGCATTAATTCAAAAAGAAATTGAATCTGGACATATAAAAAATAAAGATGGATTAAAATTATTAAAATTATTTAATATAAATGTTGTAGATTTTTGTAATATATTTAATGGCAAGTTACTAAATGGTTATTCTAAAGATGTATGGAATGATATGTCTAGTGTACAAAAGACTGATTTAAATGCATTACTAAAATCTGGTATAGGTTATGGATATCATGTAATTCATAAAATAAATAGTAAAATTCTTTCTTATCAAATAGATAAAGCATATATGGAAAAAGCTGCTTTACCAACTTCATGCACGGTATATTATGGTGGAAAAACAGGAACAGGTAAACGTATTGATATAGAAATTGAAACTGCTAAGTATATATTAAAACTTAATATACGTGATAAACAAGGAAGTGGCGGGTATCCAACTCATCTTATGTGTGATTTTACACATAAAGTATAACATATAAAGATAAATATAATTAAAAGGAATAGTATGAAATCGTTTGTAGAATTTATTACAGAAGGAGGTAATGTCTTTAAGGATAAAACTGCCTCTATTAAATTAGAACATATTGCTCCTACACTTGAAGCATATTTCAAAGAACTTAAACATATCTTTCCAAAGAAGGCAAGTATCTTTAATCTAAATCATTTCAAACCGCTAGGTTCAGTAGGTAAAAAGCCGATGTCTGGGGATATAGACCTTGGTATTGATTCAAAAAGTTTGCTTGATCATACTATGTCAGATAAGTCTATGTCTGATTGGAATATTGATCCTAAGGCAGTTCATATTGAATTTGCAAAGTTAGAAAAGAGAGCAAAGTCTGCTTCACCTGAAATGTTACTAATGAAAGCATTTCTTAAAGAACTGACATTGTATATCAATTCACATGCTCCATCATTATATTGTGACGAAAAGAAAGTTACTAATGGTAACATCTTTGGTTTGTTTCCCCAGATTAATGATAAAGGATATGAAGTTGGTATTGGAGTCCAAATTGATTGGATGATTGGTGACCTTGAATGGTTAACATTCTCTTACCATTCTGCTGCGTATCCTGCTAATTCTAATGTAAAAGGATTACATAGAACTCAGTTGATGCTGTCTGCATTCCAAGTAGCAAATTATTCATTTAATCATGTAACCGGTGTTAAGGACAAGGATACTGGAGTTATTATTGCTCATAATCCAGAAGATGCTTTATCAGTATTGGGTAAAAAGTTAGGTGTTAAGATAACAAGAGCAGATGCTGAAGACTATTATAAACTACATAAGTTATTAAAAGCAAAACTTAAGCCTAAGGATTATTCTAGTATGGTTGATATCTACTTGAAGATACTTGACTCAACAAGAGCAGATATCCCAGATGATCTTCAAGCAGAATGGAAGAAACGTAAAACTAAATTGGCATTGACTGGAAAGTTTTTGCCTAATAACTCAGCACTGAAAGGATTGTAAGATGTCAGGTAGTACTGGAGCGGATAGAATCCAAAGTAGAGAACACTTCAAAAAGTTTCTTGCTTCTTATGAAAAGGTAGTTAAACAATTCCCTGGGTTTGTTTCAATAAAACCTTCTGGTTCTTATAACTCTAATCTAAGTAAACAAGACTTTGGTGATATAGATTTAATCACTCATATTAAATCAGACCAAGATAAAACTGTTGTTAAGAAAGAGTTAGCCGCCCATCTTGCTAAACTTCCTGATTCAGTCATAGTTCCATTTAAATCTGAAAGATATAAAGGCAAAAAGTTCCTTAATACAGGTGAAATTGTTACTATTCGATACCATGATGAAGAACTTGGATATTCAGTTCAAATAGATAATATCATAGCACTTGACCGTACTGAAGCAGGATTTAAATTAAACTTTCTTGATCTTCCTGCCGAGAAGCAAGGTTTAGTATTAGGTTTAACTAAGGTTGCTACTATTGAAACTCCTATACCTACTTTGTTTAAAAAGGTTGGTATTAAAGTTCCTTCAAAACTTCCTGAAAATGAAGAATATGAATTCAACCTATCAAGTGTAGAGATACAATTGAGAAAAGTTACCTATGAACCTGGTTCATTCAAACAATTAAAAAGAGAAGTTGTTTGGAAATCGCGAAGTTTTGAAGATCTAAAAAAGATTCTATATCAATATGATCTTGACTCTTCTTTTGAAGATTTAATTAAACAAGCAAAAGTTAAATTAAAAAATCCAAGAAGTTCTAATAGAATGAAAGGTGTATTTACTTCCATGATTAGTGTTAAATCTGGAGAGGTGGGTACACAAAAGGGTAGAGATAAGGAAGCAGCAATTAAAAAAGTAATGGATATATTCGGAGAAAGTACTATGAAATCATTTGCAGATTTTTTAACCGAATCGGCAAATCCTTTAAAGATTAGAAAGGTGAATAAAGATTGGTACCAAATTGATGTTGAAGAAGATAAACATGGTATAATTCTTAGGGCTGTAGCCATATTTAAAACAGAGCATAATGACTGGTCTGTAAATGATGGTGAACCTATGCCAGGCCGTAAAGTAGATGATTTAAGACGATATGTTTTTAGTAAACTTAGTCTTGCTAAACTTTTTGCGCATGATTTAGCCGATGCTATTAAGAATGATAAACCATTTCCTAAAAGATCAAATGACAAATACATCTAATGAAAATGCTAAAAGGCACGGATTAATAAAATGAGTGAATTCGAAGATTTCTTAAAACTTGTTGCCGAAGGTAAAAAGGATTATAAAGAAAATGATCCTGTTGGCAAAAAGTTAGAGGAAGTCAAACAGAATATCAAATCTGATCTGGGTTCTTTATTTGGTCAATTAAGTGAAGCAAAGGTAAATGATCCTGTCAATAAAAAGATAGAAACCGTTAAACAGAACGTCAAATCTGATTTAGGTTCTTTATTTGCCCAACTATCTGAAATTGCGACTAAAGTAGAACCTTTAGAAGGTCGATTTGATGAGGTTATCATTGAAGTTGCAGAACAGATAGAAGAAGTTGCTCAAATAGTTGAAGAAGTCCCTGTACCTGAAATAAAACCTGCATCTCAGCAATATTCTCCGGCAGAAATAGAAAAGATTCATACTGGTAAATCATTCCAGCAACCAAATCCTGATTTAGTTGCTCCTCAAATGGATGATATCCGTAAGAAACTAAAGTTCATGGAACAAGCAATTGGTAGAATTGCTGCAGCAGGACCTGGATCAGGTGAAGTAAATCTAAGATGGTTAGATGATGTCTATAGACCGTCGATATCAGATGGCAGATTTTTACGATATAATGATACTTTAAAGAAGTTTGAGTTTGCCGAAGTAAATCCNCATGATATTGTATATACTACAATTTTAATAACAACTCCTACTTATACTGTATCTGATGAAGATTATTATATGGGAGTAAATTATGCAGGACCAGTTACTATTACATTGCCAATTACTCCAAGTTCAGGTAGAATGCTTATAATTAAAGATGAATCTGGTAATGCTTCAACAAATCCTATTACTGTTCTTGGTACTGTAGATAATGATACAGGTGGATTTATAATACAATTAGATAACGGTGCAATACAAATGATTTATAGAAATGGTTGGAGAATAGTGTGACATATCTTTTTACAAATAACCAAGAAATTAAAAATGATGAAGGAAATCCAATTCCCGTATCATTTCCAACAGGATTATCTGATGCCTTTGGTAGACAGAGAGTTTCAGAACCATTTACTATAGGCGATTATAAACATTTATATGGCATAGATTCTAATTTTATTGATTATTATGGTAATGGTGCTACGATTACATTTGTAAAAAATAAAGCATGTTGTACTATGACAACTACTAGTAATCCGGCAAGTTTTATTGTTCATCAGACAAAATTTTATCATCATTATATGCCTGGAAAATCACAGGTAATAATGAGTAGTATTAATTTTGGCGCTGCCACTACAAATGTTACAAAAAGAACTGGGTATTTTGATGATAATGATGGTATCTATTTTGAGCAAGCAGGTGATGGTACATTATCTTGGGTAATAAGAAGTTTTGTTACAGGCATTGCTACAGAAGTTAGAAAAACTCAATCACAATGGAATATTGATACTGTTTCATGGATAGATATCACAAAAACCCAATTAGCTATTATTGATTTTCAGTGGCTAGGCGTTGGTAGAGTTAGAGTTGGATTTGCTCATAATGGTAATATTACATATGTTCATGAGTTTTTACATAGTAATAATCTACCAACAGTATATATGAGTAACCCTAATCTTCCTGTTCGATGCGAGATTAGAAATACAGGAGCAACAACAGGTGGTTCTATGGATCAGATTTGCTCAACTGTATTTAGTGAAGGCGGTTATGTTGAAGCTGGGCAAGATTGGTCAGTATCTTCGCCTACACTAACTATTCTTGCGGCTGGAACAACATTACCAATTATAGCAATTAGATTAAAAAATAGTTATAAAACATATTCTAATCGTATGATTGTTAGAATGGGTAATGTAACGATGTTCAGTGATGGGGAAAATATTAAATGGAGATTATTAAAACTACCAGCACAATCATACTTGACAGGTACTACTTGGGTTGATGTTAATGATGATTCTGGTGTTCAGTATAATAATACTTGTACTGCTTGGACAGATGGTCAAGAATTAGATAATGGTTGGGTAGGAGCTTCAACACAAGGTAGTCAAAAAGCTGGTGGATCACCCGCAAGTAATTTGCCTTCATCTGCAAAGAAAAATTATATTGTTCAAAACTATGCAAGCACAGATTCTGAAATATATCTAATTGTAGCAACAAATTTAGGCACCCAATCAACTAATGTTGGTGCTGGAGTTCAATGGCGTGAAATTTACTAAAATTTAAAAAGTATAAATACTATACAGTTTATTTTTATAGATGGAAACAAATGAAACAGTATAGACAATTCCTTAAGGAAATGCCTGCTAAAACAATTGTATTTGCTTTTGGCCGGTTTTCCCCACCAACTATTGGGCATGGACTACTTATTAATGTAGTTAAGAAGATTGCGGCTGCCAATAAAGCAGATTATGCAATCTATGCGTCAAGAACTCAAGATAAAAAGAAAAATCCTTTATCAGTGGATAAAAAGGTTCATTATTTGAATCTAATGTTTCCACACACCAATTTCAAACCTGCAACTGATACAGAGCGCACTTTCATAGAGGTTGCGAAAGCATTAAACTCTAAATATAAAAATCTTGTCATGATTGCAGGTTCTGATCGCATTTCAGACTTTGAAAGATTACTTAACCAATATAATGGTAAAGAATACAATTATGATTCTATTCAAGTAATTTCTGCCGGCGAAAGAGATCCTGATTCAGACGATGTATCTGGTATGTCAGCATCTAAGATGAGAGCATCAGCATCTGAAGGTGATTATCAAAGTTTTAAGAAAGGTTTACCTTCCACACTACGTGATATTGATGCTAAACGATTAATGAATGATGTTAGACAAGGAATGGGTCTTGACATTATTAAAGAACAAATCAAATTAAATGTTGATGAACTTCGAGAAAAATATTTTAGAAAAGAAATATTCAATATTGGCGATATTGTAGAATCAAATAACGAACCATTTGAGATATTAGACAGAGGTAGTAATTATCTTACTGTTGTAAATTCAATTGGCGAAACTACCAAAAAATGGATACAGGACGTAGTAATGTCAGAACAAACTTTATTTGAAGATATTCAACCTGGAACTATACCTTCTGAAATTACTTTCAAAGGTTATACAACCAAAAATCTTCATCATTCAGAAGATGCTATTAGAGCATTCATGCAAACTATCAAAACTTCAGGTGACCATGATCCTGTTTCTGTATTAAATGCGTTGAAAGCAACAGATATCTATATGGGTATTAATGATAAACACCTTGAACAAGAACAAGTTCCTGATGAAAAAGATTTAAACCAATGGGAAGATGCTCATATGAAAGCAAAACAAGCATTGGAAAGAACTGGAGATTTCTTGCACCATTTAGACTATTGGCACATGCATGGAACTGAAATAGAACTAATGATTAATCAATTTAGAGCATCAACGGCAAATGGTATGACTGAAGAATTAACAGACAAAACGTTAAAAAGTAATGACAAACTTAAAGTTGCTAGAATGATTGCAACTATTCTAGGATTTGACGATGCTGAGAAATCAAGTAATGCCGAAGTATTGGTAAACAATGCATTACGTAAAACTAAAACGTTGAATAAAGATTCTTTGAAAATTGTTTCTAAAATGTTAAAACTTGCCGATGAAGTTGGTATTAACTATGATAAGAAAGCAATTAAAAATATCTCAAAAAGTAACCTAACTGAAGAACAAATTCAATTAGCTACTGAGAGGGCGGAGCGTTATGGAAGACGTTTCCCTAACCCTATTGATACTGCTTGGATTAATGAAGCAAAAGCAGTTAGTAAAGGCAAACCATTACCAAAAGATGATGTAGAAAAGATTGAAAATCTTGCGGCAACAGGTCATGCAACTTTAGGCACTCCTCCCCATGGTGTTGGTCAATCTGAAATTACTCATGTTGGTGCCCATCTAACTCCTGGACCAAAAGGTACAGATACTATTGACAGAATGAAAGTCAAGTATATGAAGGAAGAAGAATGCTGTGAGCATGATGAAGAAGAATCAGATGAAGAATTAGATAAAATGATTGATTCATTAGAACATGAAGATATTCTTGATGCTTATGATGATGACGAATTTCAAGTTGTTGATGCTGAAACTGGTGAACCAGATGAAGAAGATAAACCAATTAAAGAAGAAACTTTAATGGAAGTTCTTTCTAAAATTGAGAGAATGAAAGCAAGATTAAGATTTTCTAAGAATAGAGCTAAAATTGATCGTGCAAGAATGTTAGCCTTAAAGAAGCATTCAGATTCAAAAAAGATAAATAAAAGAGCACGTCACCTTGCAGTTAATTTGATGCGTAAAAAATTACTAAAAGGTCGAGATCCTTCTACTTTGGCTACATCTGAAAGAGAAAGAATTGATAGAATTATAGAAAAGAAAAAACCAGTTTTAAGTCGTATGGCTATGAAACTTACATCTAGAGTTCGTCAAACTGAAAAAGAAAGATTATCACATAAAAACTTTACTAGGAAATAATAATGAATGAATTATCAGCAGCATTGAAAATTGCTATGGCAAATACTTTTGTAATGTACTTCAAGGCACATTCATATCATTGGAATATTGAAGGACCTAACTTCAGTGATTACCATGGTTATTTCGGTGGATTGTATGAAGAATTGCATGATGCAGTAGATCCTATGGCAGAACATATTCGTGCTATTGATCAATATGCACCAGTTGGTCTTGCCGATCTTTATGATGCTAAAACTGTAGCAGATGATGCTTCAAGAGTAGTATTAACAAAGCAAATGTTTTTAAATCTTATTGATGCTAACGATGCAGTTATCGAAAGTCTAAATAAAGCATTTGATATTGCAACATATTCTAAAAAGCAAGGGTTATGTAATTTCCTTGCAGATCGTTTAGATGTCCATGCAAAACATGGTTGGCAATTAAAAGCTTTAGCAAAGTAATATGAAGACTTATAAAGAGTTGCTTGAAGATCTTGCAACATCAGATATTAAAGTTAAAAAATATGTGGATCATAATGGGGTTACTCGTTCTAGAAAATATCATCCACACATGGTAGATTTTAAAAATAGCAAATCTGGCGGTGAACCCAGTCAGACTGACGAACCAAAAAGGTAATAATAAATGAAAAGTTATAAAGAATTCAAAGAAGGTTTTGCGCATCCTAATCATAAAAAATTAGATGCTAATTACAATGGTAAACTTGATGCTGATGATTTTAAGTTATTAAGAAAGAAAAAGCAATCAACTAAAGAAGATTGTTCAATGAAAGAAGACTTAGAAGAAATGGATCTATCTTTCATTAAAGGTGCCAAACCACGCGGTTCAGTTGCTGATCAAAAAGCCGCAAGAGATGCTTTAATTGCTAAAAGAAAAGAAACTAATCCTAATCCACCTCAACTTGGTAGTTCTTCAAGTGACAAATATAAATTAGGCGATTACGATAAGAAGTCTAACCGTTCATATAGTGAAGAAGTTGAGTTGGATGAAGTTTCTATAGCTACTTTAGATAGTTACCGTAAGAAATCATTTGATGAACCTGGATTTAAAAGACAAGCTGGTAGAGCAATGGCTTTTAATAAATTAAGTTCACACGGTGATTCAAAGGTTAAGTCTTCTGAAGAAATTGATGTAGCAAAATCTCAAATCAAAGATTTAATTAAACCTGAACATCATTCAAAGTATCCTATCTCTAAAATTACTAGTATGTCCCATGGACGTAAGATTTATAGAGACGCTAGTGCTGCGGGTCATCTTAAAGAAGAAGTTGAAGAACTTGATGAATTAAGTAAAAAGACTTTAGGTTCTTATGTTAAGAAAGCAACTTCTGATGTAGGTCTTGCAGGTTTTGTTAAAGGTACAACTGTTAATGATCATAGCAGAAGCAAAGATTATGATGATGCTGCAGCTATGAACAGAAAACGTAAAGTTGGTATTGCTAAAGCAGTTGATAAATTAACTAAAGAATCGGTTGAACTTGAAGAAGCTATTGTTAAATTAGACGTTAAGAAAGTAATAACCAAATATCCTAAGTTAAAAGATTATGGTATTAGTTCTATTACTATGGTTAATGGTGAACTCCATATAGTTTCAGACTATTCCATCAAACCAGCTGGTATTTCTGATTCACAAATCATTGGGGCAGCATCTACTACTTATCCAAAAAAAGTTAAAGAATCACTTGAACTTGACGAAAAATTAGATCCTTCTATGGGTGCTGGCGAATATGTAAAAGATTTTAAGAAGAGTGATGCACCTCAATTTAAAGGCAAATCACCGGAAAAACGTAGAATTATGGGCGTTGCTGCTTTCTTAGATGCTCAAAGAAAAATTAAGGAAGAAGTTGAACTAGAAGAAGCTAGAAAAGAACCTGCGCAAGTTTATCATCCAACTTACTCTTCTGCTGTTCAACATGCTAGAGCGAATGCTGAGAAACAAGGTTATACTGTTTCTGATGACGATTGGTTTCATCATGTAAATTCTGGTCCAGGAAAACCTAGTGGTGGTAAAACTACTAGACACGTTATTCCATTACAAAAAGATGGTAAACCATCAAAGAAAGCATTGGCTATACAAGTTCATAACCGTCAAACTGACAAAAATTCATACGAACTAAATAGCTATATTAACTAATAATTTATCAAAAAAAGGAAACTAAAATGAGTTTATGGGGAAATAGAGATTCATTCTCAATCACAGGTACAAGTGTTAGTGTAGTAAATGGTTCGCCAACTGTTACTAGTAATGGTGCTACACCAACTACTTTCTTAACTGACTTTCAAGAAGGCGATACTATTGTTATTACCGGTGTTAAATACAAAATTTTTAAAATTGTATCTGATACTGTAATTACTTTAGTTGCTAACTTTGCAGGTTCTACTGCTACAGTATTAAATACTAATCTTAAAGGTGCAGATATTCCTAAGTATATTCTTCAAGAAGATTTACAATATATCTACTTTGTATCTGAAGAAGAAGCTTTATTAACAACTAACCATAATAAAGGAATTTGTGGATCAGGTTGGTGGATGATTAAGGAATATACAGATTCTGACGGTAATCCAAGACACAAAACTGAATTATTAGTTGCTATGGATGTTCTTAATGCTGTTTCTGGCGATGCTGCTGATGATTTAATTGTTCCTGATGTTGAAGCAGTTCTTTCTATCTCAGTACAACCAACAACTCAAGCAATTACTTTAGGTGCTGCTACATTCTCTGTTACAGCTGCAGTTACTGGTGGTGGTTCTGTTACATATCAATGGCAAAAATCTGTTTCTGGTTCTACCAAATTTGTTGCTGTTTCTGGAGCTACAAGTTCTTCAATCGTTCTTTCAGGACAAACTGCTGCTAATACAGGCGACAGATATAGAGTATTGCTTGGTTCTACTACACAAGGTGCAACAGCAATAACTTCTAACTCTGCTGTATTAACATTTGTATCTGAAGCACCATAACATATATTGGGGAGTTGAAATATACTCCCCTTTATTATGATTGAAATATTAAATAAAGATAACTTCATACTTTATTGTATGAAGCACTATGATAATCCTCAGTGTACTTCTGTAAGGGAGTTTGAGGAGGATTTAAATAGGTTTTTATATCTTCAGAAGTTATTGACTAGATATATTAATAACAAAGATGAATTAAGAGAGCGATTGATATTAAACCATCTTATCGTTCTCTTTAATCT
>Ga0031658_1000093_pt1 | contig 13685 bp, 19 predicted proteins | sample FrelakmetPLP11PL_FD_55179 | JGI IMG/M metagenome (GOLD analysis project Ga0031658, IMG submission 55179) | Freshwater lake sediment microbial communities from the University of Notre Dame, USA, for methane emissions studies - PLP11 PL | ecosystem: Environmental > Aquatic > Freshwater > Lake >...
TGCCCGCGGGCGCGCACTTCGGCAAAACCGAATTCACGCTTGCCGGTGCTTTCCACCTTGCCGCCCAGTTGCTGCGCCATCGTTTGCATGCCGTAGCAGATGCCGAGCACGGGAACGCCCAGTTCAAAAACGACCTGCGGCGCCCTCCAGTCGAGTGCCTCATAGACCGAATTCGGGCCGCCCGAGAGGATGATGCCGTTCGGCTGGAAGCTGCGGATGAACTCTTCCGATACGTCGAAGGCGTGCATCTCGCAATAAACCTGATGCTCGCGCACGCGGCGGGCAATCAGCTGGCTGACCTGGGAGCCGAAATCGAGAATGAGGATTTTCTGGTGTGACATGGTGGTCTGCAATTCTCAGCGGAAAAAGAAAAAGGTGCCGGAAATCTCCGGCACCTGTCAGATATCGAACTTGCTGGCGCCCATCCTGTCCAGATAAAGCAGAAGCTGGGCAAACGCGATGACACCGCCGGTACCGATCACGGCCAGCAGCACCTTGAGCCAGATCGGCCATTTGGACATGCGTGCCCGCCTAGTCGAGATGGTAGTTGGGCGCTTCCTTGGTGATCTGCACGTCGTGAACGTGAGACTCGCGGATGCCCGCCGAGGTGATCTCGACGAAACAGGCGTTGTCATGCATGTGGGCAATCGTCGGGCTGCCGAGGTAGCCCATCGACGAACGCAGGCCGCCCATCAACTGGTGAATCACGGCCAGTACCGAACCCTTGTACGGCACGCGACCTTCGATGCCTTCGGGAACGAACTTGTCGACGTTGGCCGTCGTTTCCTGGAAATAGCGGTCGGAAGACCCGGCCTGCATGGCGCCCAGCGAGCCCATGCCGCGGTATGACTTGTAGGAACGGCCCTGAAACAGCTCGACCTCGCCCGGTGCTTCCTCGGTGCCGGCGAACAGGCCGCCAAGCATGACCGTGTCGGCGCCGGCCGCGATGGCCTTGGCGATATCGCCCGAGTAGCGGATGCCGCCGTCGGCGATCATCGGCACGCCGGTCCCCTTGAGTGCTTCCGCAACGTTCTGGACGGCGGTGATCTGCGGCATGCCAACGCCAGCGACGATGCGGGTGGTGCAGATCGAACCAGGGCCGATGCCGACCTTGACCGCGTCGGCGCCATGGTCGACCAGCGCGCGGGCGGCGTCCGCCGTCGCGATGTTGCCGCCGATCACTTCGATCTGCGGATAGTTTTTCTTGATCCAGCGGACGCGATCGAGCACGCCCTGCGAATGCCCGTGCGCCGTATCGACGATGATGACATCGATGCCGGCTTCCGCCAGCATGGCCACGCGCTCTTCGGTGCCGGCACCGACGCCGACCGCGGCGCCGGCACGCAGGCGTCCGGAAGAGTCCTTGTTGGCGAGCGGATGTTCGGTGGATTTCAGAATGTCCTTGACCGTGATCAGGCCGCGCATATGCCATTCGTCGTCGATCACCAGCACGCGCTCGAGACGGTGCTTGCGGATCAGTTCCTTGGCATCCTCGACACTGGCGCCCTCCTTTACCGTGACCAGGCGCTTGCGCGGGGTCATGATCGCCTTGACCGGCTGGTCGAGGTTGGTTTCGAAGCGCAGGTCGCGGTTGGTGACGATACCGACGACCTTGCCCGCCTTGTCAAGCACCGGCAATCCCGAAATACGGTATTGGCGGGTGATCCCGAGGACGTCGCGAACCGTCATCTGGGGTGAGACGGTGATCGGATCCTTCAGGATGCCCGATTCGAAACGCTTGACCTTGGCAACCTCGGCCGCCTGGGCCTTGGGCGACAGGTTTTTGTGAATGATGCCGATACCGCCTTCCTGAGCCAGCGCGATGGCGAGCCGACCTTCGGTCACCGTATCCATGGCCGCGGAAAGGAGCGGAAGATTGAGTGAAATGTTGCGCGTCAGGCGGGTGGACAGACTGACGTCGCGGGGCAGAATCTGGGAATGCGCGGGGACGAGCAGGACGTCGTCGAAGGTGAGGGCTTTTTGCAGTAGTCGCATGGCCTTTGATCCAAGGTCACAAAAACGTATTATACCGAAATCGATCAAAACTCTGGATGACCATGAAAAACACCCTGGTTTTTGCCCTTGGAATCGCGTTGACCGCAACCGTCTTGACCAGCCACGCCCAGACCTATCAGTGGCGGGACAGTAGCGGCCGGCTGGTCGTTTCCGACAGGCCGCCACCGGCATCGGCGCGCGATGCCAAGACCACCGGGATTCCCACACCGCCATCGACCACTGCCCCGCAGTCTGCGGACAGCCAGAAGACGACTGCGGAAAAGGATATGGAATTCAGGAAGCGCCAGCAGGAAGCACGGGAAAAGAGCGACAAGGAAACGAAGGAAGCCGCCCAGGCAGCGCAAAACCGGGAAAACTGCGAACGCGCCCGCACTCACCTGAAAGCGCTGGAATCGGGCCGCCGCATGATCCTGCCGGATGGCAAGGGCGGCGAGACTTTCCTGGAAGATGCGCAGCGGGGCGACGAAATCGCGCGTACGCAGAACACGATTGCCGAATCCTGCAAATAAAANCTGCTGAATCNNCAATAANCGCTCAGGCATCCGGGGCGTCGGCATCGCCGGCGCCCTTTTTCATGACCTTGCCTTCCGCCGCACGCTGCTTTCGTACCTCCTTGGGATCNGCAATGAGCGGCCGATAGATTTCCACGCGNTCGCGGTCACGCAAAACGGTGTCGAGCTTGGANAGTTTGGCGTAGATGCCGAACTTGTTCTTCCCGATGTCGATTTCNGGGTGTTTCTCGAGCAGACCCGACGCTTCGATCGCCTGCTTCAGTGTCGCCCCTGNCGGCAGGCTCACCGGNATCAGCNCCTGTTTGTCCGGCAAGGCATAGCAGACCTCGACCTTTAGCGTTTCAGCCATTGGCTTCTCCATAAACCTGNGCGGCGCGACGGACGAAGGCGTCGACGAAGGTATTGGCGATGTGACTGAACACCGGGCCGATCACCTTGTCGAACACCTTGCTGGAAAAATCGTAGTGCAATTGGAACTCGATCTTGCAGGCAGTCTCTGCCAGCACCCTGAAATGCCAGGCACCCTCCAGACGGCGAAACGGGCCATCGACAAGGAGAATTTTCATCGAATGCGGATGTTCCTTGTCATTNTCGGTCGTAAACGCGGTCTTGACGCTGTGATAGTTGATATGCAGCGTCGCTACCGTCTTTTGCGCGTCGCGATACTTGACATCGGTCTGGCTACACCAGGGCAGGAAGAGCGGATAGTCTTCGCAACGATCCACCAGCTCGAACATGCGTTCAGCGCGGGTNTTNCNCGAGCAGACCCGACGCTTCGATCGCCTGCTTCAGTGTCGCCCCTGCCGGCAGACTCACCGGAATCAGCACCTGTTTGTCCGGCAAGGCATAGCAGACCTCGACCTTTAGCGTTTCAGCCATTGGCTTCTCCATAAACCTGAGCGGCGCGACGGACGAAGGCGTCGACGAAGGTATTGGCGATGTGACTGAACACCGGGCCGATCACCTTATCGAACACCTTGCTGGAAAAATCGTAGTGCAATTGAAACTCGATCTTGCAGGCATTCTCGGCCAGCGTCCTGAAGTGCCAGGCACCCTCCAGACGGCGAAAAGGACCATCGACCAAAAGGATTTTCATCGAATGCGGATGTTCCTTGTCATTTTCGGTCGTAAATGCTGTCTTGACGCTGTGATAGTTGATATGCAGCGTCGCCACCGTCTTTTGCGCGTCGCGATACTTGACCTCGGTCTGGCTACACCAGGGCAGGAAGAGCGGATAGTCCTCGCAACAATCCACCAGCTCGAACATGCGTTCAGCGGATTGCCCGATGAGAACGGATTTTTCGACCAGCGCCATGCGTCGAGGGGATTCCTGATTCCTGTAGAATGCCTGATTTTAATGGATCGTCGGCAGCATGAGCATCACGGTCAACAAAAAAGCCTTTCACGACTTCTTCATCGAGGAGAAGTTCGAGGCCGGCATCGTCCTCCAGGGTTGGGAGGTCAAGGCCATTCGTGCCGGCCGGATGAACATCAAGGAATCCTACGTCATCATCAAGGGTGGCGAAATCTTCCTGATCGGCATGCACATCACGCCGTTGGCGACCGCATCCACCCATGTCGTCGCCGATCCGACACGCACCCGCAAACTGCTGCTGCACGATCGGGAAATCATGAAACTGATCGGCAAGGTCGAACGCGCCGGCTATGCCCTCGTCCCCATCGACCTGCATTTCACCCGCGGCCGGATCAAGCTCGAGATCGGTCTGGCCAAGGGCAAGAAGCTGCACGACAAACGCCAGGACGAGCATGAAAAGGACTGGAAGCGCGAGGCGCAGCGGGCCATGAAGGAACGCCAGCACTGACGTGGGCATCGACACCCTGCTCTACTGGGTTGGCATGGCCGCAGTCGCGGTCAGCGCAGTGACCGGCGTCCTCGATTCCGGACGCAAGCAGATGGACCTGATCGGCGCGCTGCTGGTCGGGGTCGCCACCGCCCTGGGTGGGGGCACAGTCCGCGACCTACTGCTTGACCGCAACGTGTTCTGGGTAGCGGACCAGACTTACCTCATCGCCGCCCTCGGCACCGGCCTCGTGACTTTCTTCGTGGCCCGCGCCTTTACCGTGCCGCCGCGGCTGTTCCTGATTCCCGATGCGCTCGGACTGGCGCTGTTCACCATCGTCGGCACCCAGGTCGCGCTGCAGTGGCATACCCCGTGGCTGACTGCCAGCTTGATGGGCGTCATCACCGGCGTCGTCGGCGGTGTCCTGCGGGACATCCTGTGCAACGACGTACCGCTCGTTTTCCTGAAGGGAGAACTCTATGCGACGGCGGCCTGGGTCGGCGCACTGTCGCTGATCGGCCTTCAGGAAGCCGGGGCCTCGCCCTTCGTTGCAGCATGGATTGCCATGGCCATCGTGCTTGGCCTGCGCCTCGCAGCGATTCGCTTCCACATCACCCTGCCCGCCCTCGGACAAACCGGGCCACGCTGAGTCCGGATCTGCCTACTTTCCGGAGAGCAGCAGCCGGATATCGGCAACGATCTCCTCGACGCTCGCCGTATCCTTGACATAGAGGCGAATGCGCCCGGCTGGATCATAGACGTAGGCGCCCGAGGAGTGGTCAAGCACGTACCCGAGCTGGCTGCCCACTTCCCGGCGCGCGCTGAATATCCGGAACTCTTCGGATACCGCCTTGGTTTCTTGGGCATTGCCACGCAAACCAAGGAAGGACGGATGGAACCAAGGTACAAAATCCCTCAGTCGGTCCGCGGTATCGCGGTCAGGATCCACCGTAACGAAAAGCACCTGGACCCTTTCGGACTCGGGACCCAGCGCCTTCATCACCGCGGCAAGGCGGGAAAGCGTCGACGGGCAGATATCCGGGCACGAGGCATACCCGAAAAAAATTACGACAACCTTGCCCTTGAAATCGCCAAGCGTACGAATTTGTGCATTATGATCGCTCAACGTGAATTGGCGCGCGAATGTGGCTCCGGTCAGATCCGTGTTGCGAAACTCCACGGGGACCCGGTTGCAGGCCACCGCAAGCAGGCAGAGAACTGCAAGAAGGAAGTTTCGATTCATGGAATTTTTCTGAACTAATTCGACGCGGTTGATTCTGATTCACTTGGTTGGTTCTCACAAGGGGGAGGGAACGGAATGGGGAACTGCGTCTTTCAGAAATGCAGCAGGGGTCTCGCGGGCGATGCGCCCGCAAGCAGTCTCTTGAAATGCCTGCTAGCGGTCGTCGCCTTCGTGCCCGGTTTGGCCGGCGCCGAATACAAATTCAATTTTCCCGATCCGGTCACGCCGATTGCCAGGGAAACGCTGCACATCCACAACGAATTCATGCTGATCATCACCATCCTGTTCGTGGTCGTGTTCGCGATCATGATCTACTCGATGATCAAGCACCGGAAGAGCGTTGGCCACCAGCCCGCGAAATTCACAGGGCCAACGGGTGGCATGCAGTGGTTCTGGGCATTGGTCCCGTTCGGCATCCTGCTCTTCATCGATTTCATCCTGATGGGCATACCGGCAGTCCAGGCAATCATCACGATGGAAGACACCAAGACCCGTGCTGACATGGTGCTAAAGGTAACGGGGATGCAGTGGAAATGGCAGTACGAATATCCCGAAGCCGGAGTCAAGTTCATCAGCACCCTGTCCACGCCACGCGACCAGATTACCAATGCCGAAGAAAAGGGCGAAAACTATCTGCTCGAGGTCGACAAGCCCGTCGTCCTGCCGGTCGGCAAGAAAGTACGGATACTGCTGACCTCGACCGACGTCATTCATACCTGGTGGGTTCCGCAGTTTGGCGTCAAGCGGGACGCCGTGCCGGGTTTCCTCCGTGAAACCTGGGTCCAAATCGAAAAGCCGGGCATTTATCGTGGCCAATGCGCCGAGCTGTGCGGCAAGGACCACGGTTTCATGCCGGTCGTTGTCCACGCCGTTCCCGAGCCGGAATACCTGGCCTGGCTGGAAACCCAGAAGGCCGAGGCGAAAGCCGCCGCCGGCGGTGCCGACCGGACCTGGAGCAGCGAGGAACTGATGGCCAAGGGCAAGGAAGTGTACGAAAAGCAGTGTGCGGTCTGTCACCAGCCGAACGGCCTTGGCTTGCCGCCGGCCTTCCCTGCGCTCTCCGGGAGCCCGATCGTCAAGGGCCCCTTGCTTGACAAGGACGGCAAGATCATCAAGGACAGCCACGTGGACCGGGTTTGGAATGGCAAGGCCGGCTCGGCGATGCAGGCGTTCCGCAATACGCTTTCGGATGTCGAGGTGGCAGCGGTCATCACCTATGAGCGAAACAGTTTCGGCAACCGCCAGGGCGACATGATCCAGCCCGCCCAGATCAAGACACTGCGTTAGGAGAATCGAGATGAGCAGCATCACCACCCATCCCGCAGAACATCACGACGGATATCATCCGGGCGGCTTCACCCGCTGGCTGACGACCACCAATCACAAGGACATCGGGACGATGTACATGACGTTCTCGCTGATCATGTTCTTCGTCGGCGGGCTGATGATCCTCGCCGTGCGCGCCGAACTGTTCCAGCCCGGCCTGCAGTTGATGAAGCCGGAATTCTTCAACCAGTTGATCGGCGTACATGCGCTGGTGATGATCTTCGCGGCGCTGATGCCGGCTGCCACCGGCTTCGCCAACTGGATGATCCCGTTGATGATCGGCGCACCCGACATGGCGCTTCCCCGCCTCAACAACTGGGGTTTCTGGCTGCTGCCGCCCGCGGCGATCCTGCTCACCCTGCCCTTCACCCTCGCCTTGTTCGGCGTCGGCGACGGCGCCATAGCCACCGGCTGGACCTTCTACGCGCCACTCTCGGTGCAGGGCGGCATGGGTGTCGATTTCGCGATCCTCGCCGTGCATATATTGGGTATCTCATCGATCATGGGCTCGATCAACATCATCGTCACCATCTTCAACATGCGGGCGCCCGGCATGACGATGATGAAGTTGCCCCTCTTTGCCTGGGGCTGGCTGATCACCGCCTTCCTGCTGATCGCGACGCTGCCGGTCCTCGCCGGCGCAGTGACCATGCTGCTCACCGACCGCCACTTCGGCACGCATTTCTTCGACGCCGCCGGCGGTGGTGATCCGATCCTCTTCCAGCACCTGTTCTGGTTCTTCGGGCATCCGGAGGTCTACATCCTGCTGCTGCCGGTCTGGGGCCTGATTCCCCACGTGCTGTCGACCTTCTCGCGCAAGCCAACCTACGGTTACAAAGCCCAGGTTTACAGCTTCATCGCCATCGGCCTGCTGTCGGTCATCGTCTGGGCCCATCACTTCTTTACCGCCGGTCTGCCGGTCCCGGCGCTGATCTACTTCATGTTCAGCACGATGGCGATTTCGCTCCCGCTGGCAGTTCTCTTCTTCTGCTGGATCGCNACCATGTGGAAGGGCGCGATGACCTTCGAGACGCCGATGCTGTTCGCCGTCGGCTTCATCGTTCTCTTCGGCATCGCCGGATTGACCGGACTGATCCTCGCGGACGTGGCAGCGGACGCTCAGTACCACCACAGCTACTTCGTGGTCGCCCACTTCCATTACGCCCTGTTCGCCGGCGGCATCATGGGCGTCATGACGGGGGTTTACTACTGGTTGCCGAAGTGGACCGGCCACATGTACAGCGAACCGCTCGGCAAGCTGCACTTCTGGCTGACGGTCGTTTCCTTCAACCTGACCTTTATTCCCCAGTTCTTCCTCGGTCTCGCCGGCATGCCGCGGCGCATCCCCGACTACGCGCTGCAATTTGCCGAATTCAATGCGATTTCCACGGTTGGCGCATTCATTCTGGGCATCAGCCAGCTGCTTTTCGCATGGAACGTCTGGATGTGCGTGCGTGGCGGACCGAAGGCGACGGCGCGGGTCTGGGAAGGGTCCGAAGGCCTCGAATGGGAATTGCCTTCGCCGCCGCCGCATCACAGTTGGGAAGTTCAGCCGCAGGTTCGCTAAGGCAGGTGAGGAAACGCAGCATGGATCAACAGCCCTTCAGCAACGCTGACCTCGAACGACGCCGTGCCGCTTCCCGGCGCCTCGCCTGGCTGATTGGCGCGGTTGCCGTGCTGGTTTACGTCGTCGGACTTTTCATAAAGCGCTAGATGATGGAGCAGACGCAACCGGTCCCGCCAAGCAATGGAAGACTCGTACGCCGTCTGCTGCTTCTGGTTGCCGGCGCCTTCGCCTTCGCCTTCGCGCTGGTGCCCCTCTACGATGTGCTGTGCGCTGCCACTGGATTCAACGGGAAGACTGCCGGCCCGGGACCAATTCGCGATGGCTTCGGCGTCGGCGGCCTGAAAGCGGAAACGGCACCGCCGGCGAACGTGGATGTGACACGGACGATCACCGTGGAGTTTACGGGAACCGTCATGCCCGGACTGCCCTGGGACATGCGCCCCCTGACTTTCAAACTCGACGCGCATCCCGGCGAACTGCAGCAAGTCGCATACCTGGTGCGCAATACGTCGGATCGCGAGATCACCGGCCAGGCAGTGCCCAGCGTCACGCCCGGACAGGCAGCGCAGTATTTCGACAAGATCGAATGCTTCTGTTTCTCCCAGCAAACGCTGGGTCCCGGCGAATCGCGGGAAATGCCCCTCGCCTTTATCGTCAAGCCAGGCGTCAGCCGTGACATCACCCACATCACCCTGTCCTATGCCTTTTTCGGCATTGATGGACAGCGACAGACATTGACCAGCGCCAGGGAGGCCCGATGAAAACCAGCACTGTCCAAGCCGGTTCACGCGAACACTACTTCGTTCCCGACCCCAGTCTCTATCCGGTGATCCTTTCCGGCGGGATGTTCCTGCTGGCGCTCGGCTTCATTCAGGCGATGAATTCCTATCCACTCGGCAAGTGGGTCATGATTGGCGGTTTCGCCGTCATCCTGTATGTGCTGTTCGGCTGGTTCGGCCGCGTGATCAGCGAATCACAGGGCGGATCCTACCGCGACTGGGAGGACCGCTCCTTCCGCTACGGGATGGTCTGGTTCATCGCGACCGAAGTCATGTTCTTCGCTGCGTTTTTCGGTGCGCTGTTCTATGTTCGCGTGATCTCGGTGCCCGATCTGGGCGGCATGCTTAGTGCGCACGGGACCACCCTGTGGCCCGACTACAGCGGGACGTGGCCGACCAGCGGCCCCGGCGGCCCGAAGTTTACCCCGATGGGCGCCTGGGGTATCCCGGCGATCAATACCGCGCTGCTGCTCAGTTCCGGTGCTACCGTCACCTGGGCGCACTGGGGCCTGCTGCGCAACAATCGCAGCCACCTGATCCTAGGTCTGGCCGCGACGGTTCTGCTCGGCACGCTGTTCCTAGGTTTCCAGGCCTACGAGTATTACCATGCCTATACCGAACTCGGCCTGACCATGGGTGCCGGCGCCTACGGTGCCACTTTCTTCATGCTCACCGGCTTCCATGGCTTCCACGTCACACTCGGCACGATCATGCTGCTGGTCATCCTGCTGCGCAGCATGAGTGGCCATTTCACCGCCGAACGCCATTTTGCTTTCGAAGGGGTCGCCTGGTACTGGCACTTCGTCGATGTGGTCTGGCTGATCCTGTTCGTCTTTGTTTACTGGGTATAACCGGGAATGAAGCCGAACCGGAAACCGATCAGCAGAAGCAGGAAAAGCGAAATGGACAGTCCAATGCGCAAGGTCAGCGCACGCGCTGTCCTGACGCCGGTTCCCCGGTCGCGGTAAATGTAATACAGCCCCGAAAACAGGCTTCCGACAATACCCATCAACATCAACACAACCACCAACTTGATCATTACCGACTCCTTGGACAAGCCCGACCCTGGTCAGTATGCGCGCCAGACCTGCGAACCGGCAAGGACCAGCCGACGGCAGTCGGCATTCATCGGGGCGTTGCTGCTTGCCGTGCTTTTGCCGACATTCATTTCACTTGGGTTGTGGCAGTGGCGCAAGGCCGAGGTCAAGACAACCATGCAGGCTGAACTTGATACCCGGAGTTCCGGTTTTCCGGTGGCGATGCCAAGCGCACCTGCAGACGGGGAATCGCTGCGCTACCGGCGGGTCATTCTCCGCGGCAACTACGATGCGTCGCGGCAGGTCCTGATCGACAACCGGCTGCACCAGGAGCAGGCCGGCTATCACGTCATCACCCCCCTGCGCCTTGAAGGCTCGTCGATGCATGTCCTGGTCAATCGCGGCTGGCTGCCTGCCGCGGCTGATCATCGTATCCTGCCGCAGGCATCCGTTCCCGCCGGAACGATCGAAGTGACCGGCGTCGCCATCGTGCCCGGACAGCGCTTCTTCAATCTCACAACGCAGCCGGCGAGCGGCTGGGATCCTGTATGGCAGAACCTTGACCTCGGACGTTACCGCCAGGTCGTCACCTACCCGCTGCAGCCGGTGGTCATACAGCTCGACCCTGATGCGCCCGGCGGCTACCTGCGTGATTGGCCGCGCCCCGACGAGCGTGCCGAGCGCCACCGCAGCTACGCGCTGCAATGGTTCGGTTTTGCCGCGGCCAGTATCGGCATCTGGGCCTATTTCCTCCTGCGTCGCCCATGACGAGCACAACCCTGCACGCACCTTCCCGCAAAGGGGGCGGCATGCCGATGCTGGCACTGGTCGTCGGTCTCCTCGCCCTGCCCTTCGTCATTGCCGGCGGGCTCTATTTTCTCGGCTGGCAGCCCTCCCGCACCGGGAACCATGGCCAGATCGTCAGTCCGCCCTTGCCCTTGCCGGCCAGCGGCCTGAAGACGCCAGACGGCCGGCCGCTGGCAACGGCCGAACTTCAGGACAAATGGCTGCTGCTGCTCAATGGCAAAGGCCGCTGCGAAGCGGACTGCGCCCAGCGGATAGACGAAATGCGCCGCATCCAGGTTTCACTGAACAAGGACATGGGGCGCCTGCGCCGCGTGGTCCTCACCGACCAGCCCGTCGATCCGGCCTTCACCATGGCAGTCCAGCGCCAACCCGACCTCGTGCTGGCCGAAGCCCCCGCCAAATGGCTGCCCGGCAGCGGGGAACAGGCGGGCTATAGCCTCCACATCATCGACCCCCGGGGCAACCTGATCATGACCTACCCTGCCGACGTCGCCGCCAAGAACGTGCGCGGCGACCTCGAGCGCCTGCTTAAATTCGCCTGGACCGGCTAGGAGGCCCCCATGCAAACGATTGCCGAACCAACGATGTCTCTGGGCCAACGCCTGGCCGCCTTTTCCCATCTTTGCAAGCCAAGGGTTAACAGCCTCATCGTCTTTACCGCAATGATCGGGATGTTCCTNGCGACGCCGGGCTTCCCGCCGCTGCTGCGCTTTCTGGTAGCGTCGGCCGGCATCGCACTGGTNGCGTTCGCCGCTGCCGCGCTNAACTGNCTGGTCGAACGCACTATCGATGCACGCATGGCNCGGACCAGCTGGCGCGCGACGGCACGCGGCGAGATTTCGGCCCTCGAAACGGTTACCCTGGCCACCCTGCTCGGCGCCGCCGGCCTTTGGATGCTCCACACCTTCATCAACGACCTGACGATGTGGCTGACCCTCGCCACCTTCGTCGGCTACACCATCATCTATACCCTGATCCTGAAGCCGGCGACGCCGATGAACATCGTCATCGGCGGCGCTTCCGGCGCCATGCCGCCGGTACTCGGCTGGGCGGCGATGACCGGCCACGTATCGGCCGAACCGCTGGTCCTGTTCCTCATCATTTTCCTGTGGACGCCGCCCCATTTCTGGTCGCTGGCCTGCTACCGGCGCGACGATTACGCCCGCTCCGGGCTGCCGATGCTGCCGGTAACCCATGGCGTCGCCTTCACCTGCCAGCACATCCTGCTGTACACGCTGATGCTTGCCGGCGCCAGCCTGATTCCGGTATCGCTCGGCATGACGAGCTGGCTCTATCTGGTGGCCATCAGCCTGCTGGACCTGGTTTTTCTCGGCTACGCCATCGCGCTCGTCCGCAATTACAGCGACGCGCTGGCGCGCCGCACTTTCCGCTATTCGATCCTTTACCTGACCTTGCTGTTCGCCGCCCTCTTCGCCGACCGCCTGATCATGTTCTGACACACCCGATCCGTGCTTCTCTATCGTCGTCTGCTGCTTGCTGCAACCGTCCTTGCCTTCGGCGTCATCTCGCTCGGCGCCTACGTCCGCCTTTCCGATGCCGGTCTCGGCTGCCCGGACTGGCCCGGCTGCTACGGTCACTGGCTGGGTGTTCCCGATCAGGCACATGAGCAATTGGCGGCAAGTCAGGCCTATCCGGAGCGTCCGGTCGAGACCGTCAAGGCCTGGAAGGAAATGGTCCACCGCTATTTTGCCGGCACCCTCGGCCTGCTGATTCTGGGCATCTTCCTGTACGCCTGGCGCGCCGAGTCCCGACGCGCCCGCTCCCCGGCCCTGCCTACCCTGCTGCTCGGCGTCGTGGCGCTGCAGGCTGCGCTGGGAATGTGGACCGTAACCCTGCTGCTCAAGCCAATGATCGTCACGCTGCATTTGCTGGGCGGCATGACCACGCTGGCCTTGTTGCTGACCTTGCTGCTCGGGGAAGCCCGCCCCGCATCTCCGCAGTTCTCCGCAGAATGGCTCCGTCCGCTGGCCGCGCTTGGCCTGGTTCTGGTCATTTGCCAGATCGCGCTTGGCGGCTGGGTCAGCAGCAACTATGCCGCGCTCGCCTGTCCGGATTTTCCGCTGTGCCAGGGCCAATGGCGACCGTCGATGGATTTTGCGCAGGCATTCACGCTGCATCGCGAGCTTGGGCATACGGGCGATGGTCGCCTGCTCTCCACCGAAGCCCTGACTGCTATCCACTGGAGTCACCGGCTTGGGGCGCTGGCCGTGCTTGTCGGCGTCGGCACCCTGGCGNTGGCACTGCTCCGAAGCGCCTGGCCCGGCGGGCACTTCTGGGGATGGGTCCTGTTCGGATTGCTGGCGCTGCAGCTTGGAATGGGGGTCGCCAACGTCCTGTTCGCGTTGCCGCTGGCGCTGGCCGTGGCCCATAACCTGGGTGCCGCCGCCCTGTTGAGTGCGACGCTGGCGATCAACATCCGGCTGCATCAAACAAAAAGCCCTTGGCAGGACAAGCTGCAAGGGCTTTGATGTTGCTGGCGGAGTGGACGGGACTCGAACCCGCGACCCCCGGCGTGACAGGCCGGTATTCTAACCAACTGAACTACCACTCCTCTTTCGCTCGCCCAAAACAGCGG
>Ga0031658_1000094_pt1 | contig 13666 bp, 30 predicted proteins | sample FrelakmetPLP11PL_FD_55179 | JGI IMG/M metagenome (GOLD analysis project Ga0031658, IMG submission 55179) | Freshwater lake sediment microbial communities from the University of Notre Dame, USA, for methane emissions studies - PLP11 PL | ecosystem: Environmental > Aquatic > Freshwater > Lake >...
AACAAAAGGATGCTTTTAAGGTCGAAAATAAAATTCATAGAGCTTTGTCGGGGTACTCTTATTATCCGACAAGAAATTTCGGTGGTCAATACGAATGCTTCAAAATTATCGAAAGCGACTTAATTGATAAATTAGATAATCTTTTAAAAGAGGATTATAATGAGCAAATATAAACCTCTTTATTCATCAATTTGGACAGACAACCAATTTGAAAACTATTCGCCAGAAAAGAAGCTGGTTTATATTTTCTTGCTGACCAACCAATACGTTGAGAAAAGCGGTATCTACAAGGTATCTGTAAGGCAGATAGCTTTTAATACTTCTCTCACTAATGATCTCATTAATCAGATCATCAATGAACTCATTAATGAAGGTAAAATTCAGTATGATTTTAAGGAAGGAGTTATTTTCATTAAGAACCTTTTTAAATATCAAAAAGGCATGATTAAGAATGAAAATATTCTTCTTCTTACCATCAAAAGAAATTATGAATTGGTTAAGACTGAATTTTGGAATGAGTTCTTTGATAGATATTCTAAAGATTCTCTAGCTAGTAAAATCAATGACTTGCTCATTGATGGCTCATTGATGGCTCATCAATTATATATAAATAACAATAATAATAAAGATAAAAATATTAATAAAGGGGGTATGGGGGAAAAGCCAGAAACTGTAAAAACTCCTAAAAGATTTTCTTCCCCAACCCCTAATCCTTTAACCGAGGATTTCCAAAAATTCTGGGAAGATTATACTCCAGTGAAAGTTTCAGATGGAAGAGTTGTTGCTAAGGGAAGTCGCAAGTTAGCCATGATGGCATACGAAAGAGCAAGAAAAAAGCACGGCGCAGAAAAGATTTACGAAGGCGCGGCTAAATATTTAGTGAATTGCTATGAAAACAACCGCCTAAGCTGCCAAGCAGTCGTATTTTTAAACCAAGAGAGATTTTTAGATGATTATCAACAAACTAACCTAGAGGTAAAAAAACATGACTAGATCCGCGTTAGATATTATCAAGGGCGTAGAAAAAAGGAGTTCGGTAACGCCCTATGAAGAAATTGACATCTGGGGAGCAGTAGAAATGAATATTGATAATTTTTGCGAATCACAAGTTGATTTCTGTCAAAAAGCAAAAGAAGAGGGTTGGTTAGGCTATCGGATAGCTAAAAATCATCTTGGGCTTCTTGGTTATCTTAGAAATGGCTTTGCTATTCAACTTAAAATTTTAAATCAATACGATATTGCTTTGCCGATTTGGAATAATGAGTTTGTAGGTTTTTTTCGTTCGGACTGGTTTAAAAATACCACGTCAGAAAACGGATTTGTTAAACCGATTTACAAGAAAGAGCATTTTGATTTAATCAAGAAATTTAAGCTTTAAGACAATCAATTAACAATAACAAAGCAGTAAAAAATGGAAAACTGGCAACCAATTAAGACAGCTCCGACTGATGGAACCGAAATACTAGTTTATTGTAAGCCTTGGAAAAATTCCAAAGGTTTATGCGGTGGCGGAATTTCACAAGCTTACTACCGAGGTTTTGTAAATGATGCGAAAACGCCGTGGTGGACTAAAGTGAATCCTCGCGCAGTATACCCAACTCGCTGGATGCCATTACCAAAATTAATAACAAATAAGGAGTAAGAAATGAGTATTTACATTTGCACAATCTGCGAACAACAAAAAGACAGCGATTTTAACTGCGCTGAATTAGACGGCAAAGAATGCTGCGAGGAATGTTTTGGAGAGCATGAGCCAAATGAAGAAACCCAACAAGCTTTTAACGAAGACTTAACTAAGGCAACAAGGTTTAGTTCTGTGGAAGAGCTTTTTAATAACTTAATGAGCAAATAATATGATCTACTTTTTAATTACGAGCCTTATTCTTAACCTTATTTTTATAAACTCAATTTGTTTGCTGCTTCTTAGGTGGAGATATGCTACTAAAGCGTGGGAAAAACGTTGTGATGAAGTATTGGAATTTTGTGACAAAATGATGAAAAATAAGAGGTAACATGAAAGATATAATATTGATAATATTAGCAATGTTTTTATTCATTTCTTTTTTAGCTGGCGCAGCTTTTTCACAAAAAGATAGATGTAATTATACATCCATTCTTTCAAGGGTAAATTTGGCTTTTGTTGCTGGTTGTGAGTTGACAAGACCAAGATTTGAACCGTATAAACCTAATCAAAATCAAACGGATTTATACACTTTAAGGTTGACAGCAAATTTTAGTTAGTCTAAAATCTTTTTTAGATTTTAACTAACCAAAAACTGTTATGAATATTTTAGAGTTAATAAATAAATTTCCAACACAAGAGTCCTGCATTAAACATTTAGAAAATGTTAGGTGGGGCGATAAAGTAAAATGTGTTTATTGTGAAAGTGAAAACACTAACTCACTAAAAGCAGAACTTCGCCACCATTGCAACGGTTGCCGCAAGTCTTTTAGTGTTATTGTTGGCACAATCTTTCACCACACGCACATTGATTTACAAAAATGGTTTTTAGTTATGTCTTTAATGTTAAACGCAAGAAAAGGAGCATCAAGTTGTCAAATAGCAAGAGACTTAGGAATGAGACAGCCAACAGTTTGGTCAATGATGTTGAGAATCAGAAAAGCGATGAAAGGAAGCCAAGCAGAGCTTTTAAATGGAATAGTTGAGATGGATGAAACCTATATTGGCGGTAAGCCAAGGAAAAGAAACAATGATAAGGATGATGATGGCAATTTGCCAACAATTAAAAGAGGTCGTGGCACTAAAAAAGAGTGTGTAGTTGGTATGATTGAGCGAGGCGGAAAAGTCAAAACAATCATTCAGAAACGCTTAAAATTTGTGGACTTGAGAGGAATTGTAAAGAATAATGTCGATGTTTTAAATAGCGTTTTAATGACTGATGATTTTAAGGGTTATAAACCAATGAAAGGCTTTATCCCGCATCACACAGTCAATCATAGCAAGAAGCAATATGTTAATGGCATTATCCACACCAATACAATTGAAAGCTTCTGGGCTATAGTTAAAAGAGGAATGATGGGGCAATTTCATTGGGTTAGTAAGAAATATTTAGAAAAATATATGGACGAATTTTGCTGGAGATTTAATAATAAAGAAAATCCAGCAATGTTTAATCAACTATTAATTAATACAGTTAGATAATGGAATATAGAGAGTTTATATTGGAAAAATATAGAGCCGTAAATCAACCTATAACTATCAAGGTTGATGAGAATAAACTATTTTGTATAATAGGTGAAAATGAGTGCGGAAAAAGCACTATATTGCAGGGAATTTATGCCTTTGATTATTCCAATGATGCTATGACCCAAGGGGTGCATTTAAAAGATGTTGGAAATTTGTATAACATTGGAGACAACAATATAGCAAAAATAAAAGCAATAATAAACATCGCTAATTCCAAATCACAAATTAATGAAATAATAAAGAGATTCAATCCTAATGCAGAAGGGATTGATTTAGATTTATTGACTATAACTAGAACAATTAATGGCAAAACTTTTTACTCAATTCAAGAACTACAAAATGAAACAGAAGAAGTGCAAAATTCTGTTTCTAAAGAAATTATTAACCATCTACCAAAGATTATCTATTTTGATGATTTTACAGACCCATTGCCCAACAAAATAAATTTGAAAGATGAGCAATTTAGAACTTGGATTAATGTAGTTGATTTATTGATACAAAGCATTGATAACGACGCTAAATTAACAATACAAAGTTTGCTTGATAGTAATAGTAGCGATAATTTGGTAAAATCAATTTGTGCCTCTATGTCAAAAAAGCTAAATATTACTATAGTTGAACAATGGAAAGAAATAAGATTAGAAAAAGACGGCGTTAATTTTAAAATAGAAGTAGAATTTGATAGAAGTAAGAACACCTTAGAATTTAAGCTAATTGAGAAAGTTAATGACCAAGATGACAGATATTTTGATATAAGACAAAGAAGCAAAGGATTTTATTGGTTTTTCAATTTTGTAATGAGAACGGAGTTTAATCCAAAAGGTAGTTTTGGAAATGAAAAGGGGGTAATTTTCTTATTTGATGAGCCAGGGGCTTATCTACACGTTTCTATGCAAAATAGTTTATGTAAAAAACTAAAACTATTATCTAACAAAAATGTAGTTGTGTATTGCACTCATTCCCCAGAATTAATAGATTATGAGACTATAGATAAAACTTGGATATGCTATAGGGATATGTCTAATAAAGGTAATATTCTGTTAAAAATGGCAGAAGATTTTTATCAATTGGAAAAATTAGATAAAAATAGAAAGCAAATAATAATTGAGCCATTAATAAATAAATCAATCATACACGATCTTTATAATTTAAAAGAAGACAAGGATGAGAAATTTAAAGGAACTAAAGAAATTCTTAAAAAAGCAGGAAGTGTCTTATATGATGAACTTAAGGATATTGCGACTACTACAGCCGCAAAAACAATAAAAGAGTTCAGTAAATCCTAATCACATTTAAATATGAATATTTTAGAAAAAATTACAGATGAATCTCATAGAAAGATTTATTTAAAATATGCTTCTATACCACCACCTTTTGATGTTGTGGGTTTTGGTTTAGAGCTCGGATTAGAAATTAAAGAAAGTGGCGAATTGCCTAATAAAATTAGTGGCTTTATCAAACAAATAGAAAATGGTAAAATATCAATTTGTGTTAATAAATCACACGCTCCAAACAGGAAGAGATTTACAGTTGCTCACGAATTGGGACACTATTTTTTGCATAGAGATAGATTAGCCGTTGGTATTATAGATGGAATATTAAATAGAGAACAAGGAACAACCGATCCAATAGAATATGAAGCAAATGACTTTGGTGCAAATTTATTGATGCCAGAAGAGTTATTTACTCAACTATGGAAACAGAAAGATAGCTCAATTAGTGATATGGCGTTAATATTTCAAGTATCGGAAAGTGCGATAATTACTAGGGCTAAATTTTTAAATTTAGCACAAGATTATTCAGGTTATTTTGCTTAAGAATATGACAAAAGAAAACTTAGATAAAACAATTCTAGCTCAGAATAATATTGGTATTGATCCGAATAACCTTAATAATTTGATAAAAAATGCGAATGATTTACAAGAAGTCTTAAGACCTCATATTGTTTGGGATAATAAAATAGGAATTTGGCTAAATATTCTTAATAAGGTTTTTCCAATTCTCCAGAAATATACTGTGATTATTCTCTCTATCTGGTATGCCATAACTCACATAATTCTATCTGATACAACTCAAAAAATATTAGATTTTATAATAACAAAAGTAAGTGATGTTTGGATGTTGCTAATTATTTGCTCTACTTTGGTTTCGTTGTCCTTTGTAAAAAGGAAATATAAATAATTTCCTTGATTTTTATTCAATCAACCTTAAAGTGTATAAATCCGAAAATGAAAATATTTCTTAAGCTTAAAATGTACAAGCAATTTGATTTGGCGGTATTAGCAATGTTGGAGGTTTTGGAAAATGACTAAATCATTACAAGAAATACAGCAAGAGAACCGAGGGTTGATAATGCAGATTGTGCATGGTTGTGATTTTGATAAAAAAGCAGGCTACGAATTATTTACACATAAACGGAGTTAATTGGAACTTAAACAAAGAAACCCTTCAAGAACAAACCGAAGAAACACAAAGAAATATTAATCAACTTTTAAAACACAAACATGAAAACAGAAATTAAATTATACCCCCTTTTCAGAGTAATCGAACGCACTAAAGAAGGTGATGAACTCGAACACTTTTCTTCTTACAATTCGACACCTGCGAAGGAGAAATTGGAATGCTTGAAACAGGAGTTTCCGACAAGAGAATATTATATTTACATCCATGCAAGGTAATTATGTTAAATATTCACGAGAAATACGCAGAAATTATAAAAATAAGCAATCAACTTAAGGAAAAAGAACTTAGAGAAAAAGCAGATAGAGAGTTTGCTCAATCTATTATTATAGCGGAGGCGGAGATTGTTATGACAAAAGAAAGTCTTGCTGATGCAATTTTGGGCTGCCAATTCAAGAAAAAAACTGGCAATCGAGATTTTAAAGTTACTACAGCCTCTAGGCTAGATTAATGTCAAGAGATTTATTTGCTACGGCAGCAAAAATAATTGTTGCAAGTAAAAATTAAATCTTTTTAATGCGGTAACAATATTAATTAAATCATTATTTTTATGATAACTATTAAAACTTACGATTGGGGCGATTTTGAAGGTGCTGATTTAAAACAAGCAAAAAACAAATTTGTCAACGCGATTGTCAATTCAACTTCTAATCCTGATATTTCAATTAAAATTGACGAAATTGATTACCATGGAGATTTATTGGCAGCTTGTTTTGTCAAAAACATTGCAATAGATATTGAGTATGAGGTTAAAAAATGGTACAAAACGGCGGAAATTGAAAGCGAAGGATTAAGACGCGCTCAACAAGAATCAATGGAGGGGTAAATGCAAAGAGAAATAGAATTTAGAGCTTGGGATATTCAGGAACAAAGAATGATTCAAAGTTACGCTCACAAGGGAACAAATGGCAGGCTTTATATTGTCTCTCAAGCTGATGATGCAGAAAGAATCGAGCTAATGCAATTCACTGGTTTGCTTGATAAAAACGGCAAGAAGATTTTTGAAGGTGATGTTTTAAAAATTTATTTTGAAGGCAACGGAAGATCATATTTAAAGGAAGTAAAGTGGTTAAACGATGCTATTAACAAGGGCAGATGGGACGCTTTAGATAATTGTGCTTTTACTTCTTGCGAAGTTGTCGGAAATATTTTTGAAAATCCTGAGCTTTTAGCGGAAATTAATAATAATTAAAAAGGTAAAATATGGCAAAAATATATAATGCTGATGAAGAGCGTCTGCGGGTAAGAGAGGCATTTAAAAAAATGCCAAAAGAGCCAGCAATTATTTATACGAAAGAACAAGTTAAAAATTTACCTCAATTGCTTTTGTCTTTGCAAAGCGGAATCCAAACTCCATTTCCGATTAGTAACAATAAATTAATTATGTTGTTTCTTCACAAAAATGGAGATCTTACTGATATTTTCTGGGACTTAACCAAAGAAAACCTTGAAGAGCAAAGCGAAGAAACACAAAGAGCAATTAGTATTTGTTTTGATACAAATTAGAAATTAATAATAATTAAAAAGGTAAAATATGACAAAACAATTAGAAATAACACCAGAAATACACCAAGCTTGGATTGATGTTGAAAAACAAATAGCAAATTTTTATGTAGACAATCATGCGGCGGTAACTTCTCGTCATCATATTGGCAATGCAATAGTAATTTATCATAATCATATTGGCAATGCAATTTATGGTGAGAATTTAGATCAAGTAAAAACTTTTATTTACGAAAACTCTAATTTTGACATAGAAATTAAAGATTTAGACCATTTGGATGTTTTATGAACGACAACGATTCACAAGAATATTATTACTATTGGGCAAGTTTAAATAACAAATAGGTAAAACATATGATAAATATAGCAAAAGCGTTTATTGCAGCGCAAAAGGAAATGGGCAATGCAATCAAAGACAGTAAAAATCCGTTTTTTAAGTCCGCTTACGCTGACCTTAATTCGGTTCGTGAAGCTTGCATTCCAGCATTAAATGCCAATGGAATTGCAGTATTGCAACCAATAGTTCAAATTGATGGCAAAAATTTTGTTAAAACACTTCTTTTGCATGAAAGCGGCGAATCAATAGAAGGTTTGACAGAAATTCTTTTTGCTAAACAGAATGATCCGCAAGCCCAAGGTTCAGGAATTACTTACGCTAGACGTTATGGCTTGCAATCTTTGGTAAATATTGGTGCAGAAGATGATGACGGCAATAAAGCAGCAGAAAAGCCAAAAGAAGCAAAAAAAGAATCAACTAAAAACGCTTTTGGTCTTTCTAAAAATGGTGATTTAGCTTCTGGTGCAGATATGACTGAAACTCTTGAGAATGAAAATAAGGAGCTAGTTAAGCGACTTACCGCTAGAATCAATCAAATGGGAAGTGCGGCAGAGTTACAAGGCTGGCTAGAAGAAAAGGCTGTCAAAACAGCTTATGCCAAACTTGATAAATATTTTTCAGAGGGTTTTGCTGAAGTTAAAAAAACCGAATTATCTAAGTTTCAAGAATTAGATCCTAATGATTAGGAAATATTAAAACAAATTAAGGGGGAGTAGATGAGTGATACAACTGATGATATGGAACACGGCGCGGGAATGTATGAAGACTATATGGAAGACGAGGAAGAGTTTGAATTTAATTTTAATTCAATGTTTTTCTGGCAATCTCAGTCTGGCACAAAGCGCATTTACGATATGGATGATCAGCATCTTCAAAACTGTATAAGAAAAATTGAGAGCGGCTCAATCCGTTTAAAAGATTTTAGCAGTTACCTACTAATGAAAAATGTTTTATTGGAAAGGAAAATTGCAAAAATTGAAAAATTACTTGTTGGAAAAAATGAAATATTAAAACAAATTAAGGGGGAGTAGATGAAAAATTTCTTAAAAAGATTATGGCAATGTAAATATCTTTTAATTGCTTTTGCAGTGTTTTTATATCAAGACAATAAGATTGACCAAATTTTTATTGCTATTTTTATAATTGGTTTTGCACTTGAAATAACAATGCAAGATTTGTTTGAAAAATATCTTGGAAAACAAAACAAAAATTAATGAGGGGGTAGATGATTTATTTTTATGCAATTTTATTAATAGCTAATACTTGCAGTGGCGTGATTGCTTTTATTGCTGCGGATTATGAACTTGCACAACATAACGAGATTGTGGGGCTTTTGATTTTAATCTTAATCACCTTAGAAGCTAAGGAAAATGAATGAAAATTCCTTTCCTACAATCCAACAAACAAAACTGGTCTAAATTGCAGGTTGAGCTTTCTGACGCAATTATGAAATATCTTGCTGGTGGGAAGGATTTCGAGGTTAGCTTTGACTTAATCAAAGAGAGTAAAACAAATAAGCAATTGCGCGGAATTTATCGCCTGATCCGTTTATTTGCTCTGAGACTAATCGAGAAGCAAGGAAACTTTATCAGCGAGGACACGGCTAAGGAGCTTTTTAAATATCAGTTTGGAATAACCCGCTTGGCTAATTACGATGAGGCTTTTAGAGAAGCTTTGAAGATGAGAAGGGAGAAAGAACTTTTAGGGCAGAAAATGCTTTTAAAAGATTTTAACTTTCTTGTCGAACAACTTCAACAAACTTTTGAAGTTCCTAAATCTTTTACTCTTTTAACTAAAGAGGAAGGCATGGAGCTTTTAAAGAAGGTACAAGACGAGTTTGTGATAAATAGAGGCTGGCATGAGATGGTTCTTTTGACAGACGAGGAAAGAGCGTTTAATGAATATTTTAAAATTAAGGAGTAACAAATGTTTAATAAAAAACTAAAACAAGAATTATTAGAATACAAAAAGCTTTATTCTCAAAAGAATGTAGAGATTACAGAGCTTCGAAATAAACTATCCGAAAAAGAAAGAGAAATAAAAAGGCTTGAGGAATTTAATAAAAAGATAGATGCAAAAATTGAAGAATTATGCAAACCTAAGATTAATGATTTTTGCTTATCTATAATTGATTCTGGGAGAGTAGTATCTACTGGAGTATTTGAATCAAGCATTAATGTCTTAAATAAATCTTATAAAGACCTTGAAGAGCTTTTTGAATCTCAAGCAAAAGAATTAAGTTATCTAAGAGAAAGAGATGAGGATAATAAAAAGATTCTATTTTTGTCAGCAAAAGTGGAGCAATTACTTAATAAATTAAACAAAAAGTAGGAACAAAATGGCAGTAAATAAAGTAATTTTAATCGGTAATGTAGGTCAAGATCCAGAAATAAAATCAACTCAAGATGGCAAAAAGATTGCTAATTTCTCGATTGGAATTTCTGAATCTTGGAAGGACAAACATTCAGGCGAACGAAAAAGCAAAACAGAATGGGTAAATATTGCTGCTTTTGGAAATATTGTTTCAGTAATTGAAAATTATGTTAAAAAAGGATCAAAGGTTTATGTAGAGGGAGCTTTGCAAACAACTAACTATGTCGATGCGAATGGAGTAAAGAAATTTGCAACAAAGGTTGTTTTGCAGGGCTTTAATTCAACTATTCAATTGTTGGATGGCAAAAAGGATGGTGAAGTTTCGCAACATGCAATTGATAAAGGCAATGGTTATGCGCCAGAGTCTAATCATGTTGAAGAAGAGCAAGATTCCGAAATTCCTTTTTAAAACGGTATTCATCATTGACAAATAAAGCCTCTAGGTATGAAATCAGTTTTTAACCAAAAAGGACTTCTATGAAAAAATGCTTTAAATGTAATGAAATAAAATCTCTAATATCTTTCTACAAACATCCTCAAATGCCAGATGGTTACGTTAATAAATGTAAGGAATGTAATAAAAAAGATGTCAGGGAGAATAGGTCTGCTAAACTAGATCATTATAGATCTTATGATAAAATTAGGGGGAATCGTCAGACTCCTGAATATCGAGAAAAATGGAGAAAGGAGAATTTGGCAAAGTATCAAGCGAAAGTTTTGATGTCTAACTTGCTTAGGTCGAAAAAAATTACCAGAGGTTCTTGCGAGGAATGTGGCACTAATGAAAGTGTCCATGCCCATCACGACGATTATCTAAAGCCTTTTGATGTTAGGTGGCTATGTGCCGCTCACCATTCTCAATGGCATAAGATTAACGGAGAAGGGAAGAATGGAAAGGTAAATCTAAAAGATTTTGATATTAAAAGTATTAATGATTTTTATGGAGTTAATCCACCTTTCTAGAGCCTGTAGGCTTTAGAGCCTAAACCCTTGGATTAACCCTAAGATTGAGACTAATCTAGGGTTTTTCTCAGGGTTTATTAATTGAACAAATTAAACATGAAAACCGAATATTACAAAGACAGCCTTAATCGCAAAATCATTGTTCATTATTTCAATGGCAATGCCCAAGTCGAAGTCGAGGGTAAGAATGTTAAACAAGTTCTTACTCTTGCTCGGCTTGATATAAAAAAGAATAGCGAAGGATGGAAATTAATTGATGGGGATAAATAAGTGGATTATAAGCAAGAGCTAGAAGCATTGATAAAAATGCACAATCTGCTTAAAAAGCTTGACGACGCTGCTTATTCTAGAAGCATGAAAGATTTGGTTAAAACTATTAAATGGAAATTGAGGAGGAGTAAATATGAAGATAACAATAGAGGATGAGGCTAACAATCAGAAAATAATGATTGAAAGAGAAGCAATTAATTTGGAAGAAATGGTTGCAATGCTTGAAGACGCATTACGCGGATCAGGATTTAAATTTAAAGGACATTTGGAGATTGTGGAAGATGAATCCTAGAGTTTTTTGTAAAACAGAAATAAAAAATGGCAAAGAAATTATTGGCTACATTCAACTGGTAAAATATCAAGCCAAGGGTGGACTTCCTCATATTGAATATTCACTTATTGAAAATTACTGGAATCAAAAAATAATGTCTGCTGAATTGCCAAAGTTTCTTAAAAAATGTAAAAAACTAGAAATACCGAGATTGATAGCAATGGTTGAACATAATAACAAGGCTTCAATTAAACTTCTTGAAAAAAACAGCTTTATTAAAATTGCGACTCTTGATGATAAGCTCGTATATGTGTTAGCTCAAGATTTAATGTTAGAAATTGCGAAACTTAATAAGAACGCGCTTAAAAGTATAAAGGGGTTTGCCAATGGCAATTAAAAAACAGAAATTTATTGATTTAAAAGAGCTTGACAATTTAGTGCCGAAAGAATGGCGCGACAGAATCAACCTTCTTTTTAATAAAGATATTCCAAAAATTCCAAGTAATGCAGATGAGTTAATTATTTATCGCGCGGCGCAAGTTAATGAAAGCGAAATACAACAGAGTTTCCACGAGCAATCAAACACCTTTGCCCGAGAATTAAAAGCGCAAAATAAATTTAATGAACTTGAGTTTGTACAGATAGATAATGGAGACACAGCGGGTGGCAAACTTACTGAAATTCAGCGGATGACTTTATATAAAAGAAAAAGAGCCGAAGGAAGTAAAAAAGGATTTCCCGATGTTATGATTCCTTTCTATTCTGCAAAGCTTAATTATCGCGATGTTTTTTATTGCGAAATTAAGAAGATTGCTGCACCAAGCGGGATTCATTTAACACAAGAGCAATTAAATTGGTTTTTAAAACTTAACTCAATGGGGTTTCAATCCTATATTACCAACAATCCAATTTTTTTCAAACAAGTAATTTTGGAAGAAATAAAAAAATATTTTAAATAATGATTGACAATAAAACTGCGGCAAAGAAACTACGTGGAAGACCTCGTAAAAATCCTGAAGAAAAATATACTCGGGTTTATATTTCTAGCGATGTAAAAACGGACAACAAAATAAAAATCATGAGAAAAGCAAACAAAAGATTTTGCTCTTCAAAGATTTTTCGTGAGGCAATAGAAAAGCAATTCAAGACTTTTAAAAAAGTTTGTTTGGGGAAGGTTATAATTTAAAGCTTGCCAGCTAAAGATTAGGCAAAGAATTCCAAAAGGAATAGTGGGGAAGTCCAAGGTTAGTTCCACTTAAAAGCAATGCTTGGAATAAGCCTGTGAATCAGGTCGTGTTTACTATACTGCGTCTTTAGACGAGGTCAGAAGTAGAGAGCGATAGGACTACTCGTAAATATGCGCGCAATATTTACAGACCGCAATTCCAGAGTTGAAGTCGTTTAAGGTAGCTCCTTAATCACATTTAGCGGCTGCCCCAAGTGAGGGGTTGGTATAGTGTAGCGTAATATCGGAAGATGTTTTCAACTGGGGCGGGATCAGAAAAGTTCTGTGAAATTGCTTTTCTGATTCTGCTTCGTAAAAATTAAATACAAATATGAAAACAAAAAAACAAAAATGGGAGCCAACTTTACCTAATGGGACTGTCGTTTATTGTTGTGATGGTTTGATTAATGAAACATTTAAAAAATGTGAACAAAGATTAAAAATACAAAGTATTTCATATGATAAAAATAAAAAAATTGAATGTTATACTTTGCAAGGAAGGGAATATGAAATATTGGTAACTGTACGGAATGGCAAAATTAGATTTTCCGATAAAAGATTCTTTTTAAACAAAGAAAAAGCTCTTAAATCTTATATCAATGATTGTAAGAAGTGGTTAAAAAATTATTTAGAATGGGCGGAAGATCATAAAGAAAAAGCAATAAAGGACGAAATTTCAGCTAAACAAATGCAAAATAGAATAAAATTATTAAGCCAGCCTTGGCAAAGATGAAGGCAAATTAACAAACAAGGAGAAACACATGACAAATAAAATGCCAGTAGTGGGAAAGAGATATAAACTCAAGAGCGGTAAAAATATGATTGTCAGAATTTTGCCAATTATTACTGTAGTCCAAGAAGAAATTGGCGGAACTATAGAATACGGCGTTGAAGTATTTAACACTATTTTTGAAGAACTCCCACAAGACAACTCGCAGGAAACAGAGGAATGTTGCCCAATCGAAACCGCAGAGGCTGCTTGGAATATGAGTGAAGTAAATGAAACCCCTAATCCAGTTGACTTTAAGAAGGAAGAAGTCAACGAAGTTGATAGGG
>Ga0031658_1000097_pt1 | contig 13284 bp, 16 predicted proteins | sample FrelakmetPLP11PL_FD_55179 | JGI IMG/M metagenome (GOLD analysis project Ga0031658, IMG submission 55179) | Freshwater lake sediment microbial communities from the University of Notre Dame, USA, for methane emissions studies - PLP11 PL | ecosystem: Environmental > Aquatic > Freshwater > Lake >...
TGTACCATAAATTCAACGTAGTTATACTGTGTTGATGTGCAGCCGCGTAGTATAATAAGATAATTCCTATATTGATTATCATATAATTCAATTTAATAAATCTATATCTGTGTTCATGTATGAATTATAAAAAGTATATATGCCTATTTTTTCTACAGATTAAACATATAAAAGGTATATAAATATGATATATGAATCATTGACGTTAATATCGTCTATTATATTCAGCAACACATTGACAAAAATCATATGAATAATTACTTTTTATTTTGGCTGCATAATTTTTACAACATTTTGTGTCATGAATTCTATTGAGAGGATTATATAAATGATCAGTGTTCCAACTTTTACATAATTTTTTTCCACATTTGAAACACCAATCTTTACTACATCCTTTCCAATCATACCCTTTATCGGTATATCCACAAACTACATAAGTTGTATTATCATTACCAATATACATCTTGGTACAATGAGGACATGATTTAGTGTAATTATTTATTTTGTTAGTAAATTGAGGTTTATTTATTATAATTCTTTTTAGGGTATTTAATTGTACATTATCATTGATCATTGATTCCAAATCGTTAATTAAAACTTCAGCATCATCTTTATACGTTATTTGGTTAAAAATATTTAAGTATGAAAGAAATTTTTTAAATTCCATTTTATTAGTATATCTATCTTTATCTAGTAAACTATTCAATATCTTTATCTCAGTTTCATTATTACTTATTATTGATATTGCAAAATTTATTAATGATTTTGCATCATCATAATCAATTGCATTTATTATTTTTGTTTTATATTCGTTAATTATATCCATAATATAATTAATGAATATTTTATAAATGATTAAATAAACTAACTATTTTTTTTCTTGTCCTTTTGCCTTATCATCACGACGCACATTTTTAAATGCTGTATCTTTTGTTCCCATAAATTTTCCCGTTTCTGTATCTCTCTTAACATAAAGTCCTGTCTTTGGATTATATGTTTGTGATCGATTGGCGATTACGCCAGTTCTTCCACCTGATCCAGTATTTTTAGCCATAATCTTATAATAATTATTAACATGAATAAATAATTATTATATATAGTTCATAAATCAATTTTTTAATGTGTGCCACCACAATTATTATCACAATTATCACCACATGTTTCTGTTGTTGATTGTTCTGTAGTTTGTGGTGATTGTGTTGGGCCTTTTTGTTTTTGATATTCTTGCATTTTTGTAAGCATCTTTTGTTTCTCTTGTTCTTTAGCATGTGAAGTCATTCTGCCATATTTTTTTTCTTGCATCTTTCTTCTCAATTTTTGTTTTAACATACTGTCTGATGATTCTGTCGAATATGTCTTATTATTTGGATTTAAGACATTTCCATTAGAACTCGCTAAATTGGCAAGTAATTGTGCTCTCTTTTCAGCAGGTAAGGCGTCAATAAATGCCTTCAATTGATCTAATTTTTCTTTATCCGGGATTGGCGGAAGATCTGTTTGTGGTAATTCTCCAACTTGTGAAATTTCTTGCTCGGCCTCTTTTTTAGCATTTTCAATATCTTCTTGATTTATAGGTTGGGGGTCCATGATGTAAATTAATTTGGTATTTCTTTATATGTATTTATAATATTATATAGATTTATCAATTTTTTACCAATGAATGTTGGTAAAAAATGTGATAATAAACTATTTAATTTTAATTCAATAATCATTATATTGAATTAGTTATCTTATCACTTTTCTATCACATACCATTTGATGACTAGTGAAATGATTATCATTATTTGATTTTAGTATAACAAAATATCAAATGGAATTACTGTTTAATTATATTGCTAGTCAAATTGATTTATTACATGATTATCTGGAATATTATATAAGACAACGCATTTATCAACAAAATTATTTAATAATACTTAATTAAAATAATAATTTGTTATGTTATGGTACAATTTTGTTTGCAAATGCGCAAAGTCTGATACGAAATAGTAAATTGGTATACTTTTACAATAAGTATACATAAAATGCACAATATCTTAAGATAATGATTATTTATTACTTTTCATTAACATGCATTCATTATTAAAAAATTGAAAAATAAAGTTATTGAAGATGTCATTAAATTTGGCATTTTAACTAAAAAGGTTCATGGCAACCACCATGAATTCCTATCAAAAAGTGCGTGCTACTATTCATGCCCGTTATGAAGTGCAGTATGCTGCTCTTTGTGGTCGCATTGCTACTATTCGGAAGGCTCTTCGTGAGCGCAGAAAGAGGTTGCCATCTAACTTTCGGGTCGATAAGACAGGCAGGGTCCAGTACCCAACTGATTCTGATGATGACGGCAATACATCAGAGCTGCGAAGCTACGCATTTGGTGGTCGTCTTCGCGACTTCTTTTTGCCTTTTAGTGAAGACATTTCTTTTCCTTCAGATCTCTTCACGCTGATTACTGTGTTTGCTGGCTCCACAGGCGACCTACAGGCTGCGCACGACTTCGTGCAATTGTTGCGCAAGATTAACGAACATGCTGTTCGCCCCGAATTTTCTGATATCGAATCCATCAACGAGGTTCGACTCCTTCTCACCGAAGCAGCATGGGCTTGCAAACTTGAGCATGACTGTCACCGCTGCTTTGATCTTGGGAAGATTGTTCGATTCGGCGACTATCCGGGACCTTATAGCACTGATGTTTTGGATGCCAGTGTGATACCATGTCCTAAGTGCTTTCCCACGCCGGTGGACGAGACCCCCGAAGATGACCGCGATGCATGAACTTCAATAATTCTTTTATTAAAGATCATGCTTATACATTTCCAATATCCTAATTTTTCTTGTTTTTTTATCAATTAAATATTTATCATAAAAATCTAGTAGCATTTGTTTATCAATTTTATCAATATTTTTAAGGACTAATTCTTTATAATCATAAATATATTCTTGACTTATTATTTCGTTGGACATAAAATCATATTCTTCATATGGTGAATCAAATTTAACTTCAATAGATGTCTTTAATGTCTTTTTTAATTGATCAATATATTCATTTGATTCATCTTTTAATCCATTATACTGTTTTTCAATAAATTTTTTGATTTTCTTTCTTAAAATATTAGGATAAATATGTGATTGAATCATGAATACAATCCCAATAACGTCTCCTTTATTAGCTTCATAATATCTAACATTAGTTTTAACAATATACCCTGTTTGTTCAACTGTTCTCAATTCAGTAAAAAATTTTTCTCGTAATATTAACTCTATTAAATGTGTACAAAGAATCGTAATATCCCAATCATGAGACGTTTTTTTAATAACATTGCCAATTTCACAAAATAAATAAATTAAATTATTTTTTTCTTCTGGATTTAATGATTTTTTAATATATGTATGCTGTTCACCATCTTGTAATTTATAAATTTTCGAAACTCTTTTAGTTTTTATTTCAGAATTAAAAATTTCACATTTTTGATTAAACTCATTAACTATGTGTTGATCAATATTACCATAAACAAAAGTCTTTACATCCCACTTAAAACTCTTTGGTTTGTTAATCTCTTTAAATGTAATTTTATTAAGCATTGTTATTAATTCATCATTTGTGTGATTAATAAGATATAGCTTTTCTTTAAAATAATCATTAGCAATAAGAAATGGTTGGTTATATATAAAATTTTTTAGATTTCTATCTAATTCATATTTTTCTAAATTAAATTCTTGTTCTGTAATTTCAATATTCAAGAATGCATCAATGAATAAATCTATAATTTTGTCTATTCCTCCAATATAGCCAAAAAAATTTATATTGATACAATTTGAATTCATCAATGCATTATACCCTGTACCAACGACATTAGCATTATAAAGTTTATAAGTTAATCTTTCTTGTATAATTCCTAAATATAATGATAGTAATAAATTATCTTTCGCATTTTTGTAAAAATTGTCATTATATAAAATTAAATTACAAAAGATTTTTGGTATTTCAAAAGAAGAACTAAACATGTAATATAAATTAGGTTTTAGTTCTAATGGATATTTTTTAATTTGTAATCCTTTTGGATTTATCATTTTTAAATCTTTTTCTTTAGGAATAAAAATATTTTTTTCTGGTAATTCTGGTGAATAGTTTAATGATGTTTTAATAAATTCATTACCAAGAGTTTTTGGATTAGTTTCATTCATATATTTTACACCATACCATTTCTCTGTTTTATTTGTTGTTTTCTCATAGGCTTTTGATATAATCATAATAATTTCATTACTTTTTTTAATATACTTTAATGTATTAGAAAGATGGTCATTGAATTTTTGATTATATTCCGGAAGTAAACCTGGGCCACAAATAACATCTTTTGGTTTATATTTTAATAAATTCATGGCTAATGATGAAACATAATCGATCTTTTCTCCTGTAATAGAATAATCAAATTGAATTTTACTTGTAATTTTTAATTCTTGGTATATATCTTTACTTATAGTGATAGTTTCCTTATATTTATATACACAATCAATAATAAACGGGATATGTTTTAATCCTTCTTCTGTTAATTCGATATTAATTCCATATAATTGAAATGTATTATCTTCATATTGTATACCTGGCATCAATGATGTGCATAATCCATTATTTTTTAAAAAATAATATAAACTTCCTTGACCTTCGTGGCCTAACAAATATGAAATATATTTTAATGGTTTATATTTTTTACTAGTTATTGGTATCTGCCAAAAGATTATCAATTCATCTGAATTCTGAATCGGGACAAGTTTTATTAAATGTGAATTTTCATATGGCAATATAATTTGATGAGTAATTTTAACATTTTTATTTTTTACTTGACTGAATATGTCAATAATATTATTTTTAACTTTCTTATTGGTTAAAATAACTAGTTTCATTATATTGGATGAATAGTATTTGTCATAAAATTCAAGAAGAGCATTTCGAATATTCGGTTTATTAAGAGTTTCTTTATTACCAATTCCAAAATTATAAAATGGATGATTATTCACAACAAGTTCTTTAAGAACTCCAAATATTCTGACATATTCATGAGTGATATTTTTATCATATTCTGAATTAACTGCATTAATTTCTCTATTAACGCTGTCTTCTAGAAATAATGGTTCAATAAAGAATTGTGCAAATAAATCAATACAATCATCAAAATATTCATTTAACACTTGAAAATAATATGTTGTGTTATTTTCCATAGTATGAGCATTAGCTAGACCTCCCCATTCTGCAATTTTTTTATGATAGTAATTTTCTTGTGGATATTTTTTTGTTCCCATAAACAACATATGTTCCAAAAAATGTGCTAATCCTTGATATTCTTCTGGATCATTATTATATCCAATACCAACAGATAAGGCCGCCGCAGAAACATCCGTATCTTTATCATAAATCAAAACAACATCAAGTTTATTATTCAATTGGAAATATTCATATTGACTTTTATCAATTTTGGGTTTTATAATTCTATGGTCATTCATATATATAAAATTTTGAAAATAATATTATTTTATATAAGATATTATAAAATAAAATTTAATGGACAAGATGAATGTAATAGAAGTACCGCAATTCAATCCAAAAGGCAAAGAGACTATCAATCAATATCTTCGTCGTGTTGAAAAATATAAGACTCTAATTCTAAAAGAAAAATATGATGTAATTTTAAATTTTGTCAATGAATGGTTAAAGGCTGAATATAATTCTTTAAGTGAATTTACAAATATGAAAGAATATATATTGCTAAAAAATAAAAAGCACAATAGAACTATAATGAAAAAATATTGTCAAATTTTCAAAGATAAATTTAACATTGATTTGCAAATTAACCAGGAAACTGATAGTGATGAAATTAAAGATACAGATATATTAAATATACTCATCAATATGCTAAATATAATTGATTATGCATTAGTAAAAAAAGATTTTAACAATAATATTATTTATTCTATTAGACAATTATGAATATATTCTTGCAACTTGTGTGTTTTGTAATGTCGGTATTTTCAAATTGTACATATACTGATGATATGTTGTTGATGTTTCATCAAAACCTAATTCTCTAAGTACATACATATTCTCCATATTATCTAATGCCGTGAAAACATCGACACCATGTGTTTTCACAAGAATTAATATATTCTGAAGTAATTTATATGGTGTCAAATTTTGACATGTGTAATAATATAAATATCCTCTCTTGATATTTTTATGTTTAGTATTATTCTTCAATACATTTGTGGTTAATGTATAATAGCTAAAGAAATCAAGTACTTGACCATTACTATTTTCAACAACAAATGTGTTGATAAATTTATTATTATAAAATTCTCTTTTAAAGTCATCTTTATTAAAAATTGGATGAACATTATATTTATCCATGTAATTATTAAATAATTCATATGCTCGGTCAATATGAGATTCATCCATTTTTTTAAAATTATAATTTTCAATATCGAGTTTACTAGGCAAACGACTTGAATTTTTAACCATCTCTAATGTCAATGATTGATCTAATTTAATAAATCCTGTATCAATTAACACTTTAGCTCCAATGACACGATTCCAAGCAACTGAACTACAAAATGGTTTAGACATATAATTAACAGTTGAAAATGTTCCATATTTGTATCCTAATGAATCAAATTGTCTCCTCAATTCAGTTATTAGGCGTGGTAATAAATTTTTATTTCTTAATTTCGGATGAATGCATGCTAAATTAACTTCAACAATATCAAGTTGTCTTCTATTAACTTGTGTTTTCTGAACATGTCCATAAATAAATCCCATAGTCGCTAATTTATATTCAACACCCAATGCAATATATGTTCTTTCATTACTTAACCAATCTAAATAAGTTTCATTATATTGTTTTGAAAATTCAGCACTCGAATCTAATCCATAAAACTTGCTCAAAAATAATGAGATTTTTTGTTTGTCCTCAAATTTTGAAAAATCATATTTCATCCATACAAATCCATCCGGTAGAGATTCTTGTTGATTTGATAAAGTTTCATTATTAAATTCTGTATCAACTGTAACATGCTCTTTTATTTTTGTCATTGGTTGTGTATTCCAAAATTTATATTCATATTTAGTAGCTGATTCAAGATTCTTTGGATATTGGGTTTGATTCATAATATATATAATATTTTTGTTTTTTTAAGTTATTTTTAACTCACCACCAAAAATATTCAAAATATACTTTCTTTCAGAATATCCAATAGGTCTAAAATAAAGTTCTCCAGTTGGGTAAATTCTTATTCTATATATTGAACTATCGTCAGGTGAATGACTTTTAAATATTAATCTATTATTGGAATCATATATATAAGTATCATATAGAGCCATAATATCGCAATCTTTGCGATTATGAATTTTAATTTGGTTTGTATCTGATCCTTCTGGTTCCCAAAAATTAAAAAGTAAATTATGTTCACCATATAAATTGATCATATCTTCATTGATATACTGTTGCTCTATAATTGGATCATCATTATTCATATGATCGATATCTTCAGGATAGTATTGTTGAAGCAAGTCTCCATCATTGTTATCATCATCTTCATCATTATCATCATTTCTAATTTTATTTTTTAATGAATTTTCATCTAAATATTTTAATTTATATATATTTTTTGATTCAACAATAATTGGATAATCGCCACTTTCCAAATTCACATTATTTTTTCCATCAACATTCACTTGATATGTATGTGTATTATTAGAAAAATAAAGAGATCCATAAAGATCAAACGTAATATTGTAATCTTGCAATGCCATTTTTAATATTTAAATATTAATTATTTAATATTTAAATATATTATCATTTTTTTTCATAAGTTAATGCAATACCTAAAAAAGAACTTCTAATACACATTAGAGCGCTTAATAATTGCAAATATTCATCTGCGCCATCTATTAATCTTTTTTCTGTTTTTGAAATATGGTAACATATAATTGCTTTCATATTATCAGTTAATTTTTCAGATAATATAACTTGATTTATTAATTGGCTCAGAATAATATTAACCGGATACCCACTTGATATTAAATCATTTGTTTTATTTTTAATTTTAGAAATTTTTACATTTTTTTTAGTTACACAAACATCAATAATTTGATTTATTTCTTCAATAGGAATCATATTTGAAATTTCTAAGACATCATCAACTACTATTTTTTTATTATAATAATTCAAGTTTTGTAAAATCATAATTCCTTTTCTCATATCACCATTAGAAATTTCTGATATTTTTTTAATAGCTGACTTTCCAATATCCATTTTTTCATTTTGTGCAATGAATAATAATCTTTCTGTCATAAATTCATCATTTATAGGTTTAAATCTAAATTTAACACATCTTGATGTTATTGGTGAGATAATTTGATTGATATAATTGCAAATAAAACAGAAACGAGTAATATGAGAATAATCTTCCATTGTTTTTCTTAATGCTGATTGTGCTTCAGTTGTCATCGCATCTGCCTCATCCAGAATAATAATTTTAAATGGTGGACAAGTATACATTGGATCTTTCTCGCTTACTGACATTTTTGCAAGAGTTACTATTTTATTTCTGACAACATTAATTCCTCTTTCATCTGAAGCATTAAGTTCCTTAACTCTTTCTCTGAATTTTCTTGGGCCAAATAATTCTCTTGCTGCTGCTAATATTGCTGATGTTTTTCCAACACCTGATGGGCCGTAGAATAATAAATGAGGAAGATTTCCAGTTTTTAATACATTTTTTAACATTTTCATAACATCCGTTTGATATACCATATCATCTATTTTCTCAGGTCTGTATTTATCAACCCATGGCATAGAACATTCTAACTTTTCTGATGTTTCTGTCTGTGTTGATTTATTATCTTCAAATAATTCATTGAATTTAATCATTTATATATTTGACTTAAAGTATGTTTAAGTCTATTATTTTATCATATTATCAAATTTTTGAATTTCACTTTGAATATACAAAAAATATATATTATTTAATAAAAAATGTTAATTGGTGTATTAGGGCATAAATTTTCAGGAAAAGATACAACAGCTAATTATTTAATTAAAAAATACAATTTCAAAAGAATTGCTTTTGCTGATCCATTGAAAGAGGCATGTCGAATTTTATTTAATTTTGATGATGATCAATTGTATGGTGATAAAAAAGAGATTATTGATCAAAGATGGGGAATTATGCCTAGAACGGCATTTCAATATCTAGGAACTGATATTTTCAGAAACAAAATTAATGAAATTATTCCGAATATAGAAAGTAGTTTCTGGGTAAAACTTTGTATGGATAATTATGAAAAAAATAAAAAATTAGATTACAATGTTGTTATATCAGATGTTCGGTTTCAGAATGAAATAAATGCAATTAGAGAAAAAAATGGTATAATTATTAAAATAATCAGGCCAAATCTACAAGTAAATGATAATCATGCATCTGAAAATATCAGTGAACTTAATGGAGATTATGAAATTTATAATGATGGAAGTTTAGAAGATCTCTATGGAAAAATAGATAAAATTCTTGAAAATATAATAACATAATTTATTGTAATGTGTTTGAAATTTATTTATTTTTAGATATAGGAATAATATAATGAATTCGAATCAACCTAATTTGCCTGCTGGATTCAGTAAAAATAATGTACAACAACCAAGACCTATGGCACCACAGCCACAACCAAGACCTAATGTACAACAATTGCAGGCTCCAGAACCAAGATTAAATCTACAAAATGTTCCACAAGAATTAGTTAATAATATAAGAAATCAATTAATTGCTGAAATGAATGGAGGACAAGTTGCAAGTCAAGTCCCTGAAGTAAGTGATGATGGTTTTAGTTTATTTGGATTTTCAATTTCAAAAAAATATGTGTATATCCTTATATTAGTACTGTTAGTTATTGTTGGATACTATTTATGGAAATGGTTTACTAGACCTTCTAAAAAAAATAATGATGACGATGACAATGAAGAATTTACAGATTTAGATGATGAAAATGATGAAAATGCTGAAAACAATGAAGATGAAAGTAATGATGATGATAATAAAAATAAATCATCAAAAAAGAAAAATGATATGAGTAGAGAATTAACAAATAATCAAATGCAACAAATGATGCTACAACAACAAATGTTACAACAACAAATGATGCAAAGAAGAATGGCTGAACAACAAAAGAAAAAAAATGATTCTGACAATGAAGATGAATAAATAAATTATTGATGTTGGCATCCTTCATTTTGATTAGGATGATGATTTTGTTGAAATTGATGGAATGGAAATTGTGGCTCATCATCATCCTCATCATCAAGATCAAAATGTGGCACTGGTGTTTTATGGTCATAGTCATATTTTATATTAGGATCAGTATTTTTTAATTCAATAGGTTTTACATTTTTTGGTAATTTATGTATTTTTGCCTGACTATATTTTTGATTAGTTAATAATTCATAAATTTTTGATTTTAGTGCAACTGTCATTTTCTCTGGATAATCAACTTTAAAAATAACAAGTAAATCACCACATTTTTTAGAATTTATCAATGGAAATCCTTTTCCTTTTATGATTTTCATATCACCATCTCTTGTTATATTTTTACTATCAATATAAAATTTACTTCCATCTAAATGTGTTATTTCTCGCATAAATCCGCAAATGGCTTCGTGTAATTCAATATGAAGTTCAAGGGCCATATGTTCAAATGCAATTTCACGATTAATTGTCACACCTCTTTTAAATGTATTATGTGGAGCTTGAGTAACAATTAATTCAACAACACCTCTTTCTGTTTTTGCAATTCTTCCTTTTTGAACTTGGTGACCAATATTTCCAAGATTAATAATCATTCCTGTTTTTGTTCCAGGAACAAAAATATTATGAACAACAAATGCCTCTAGTTTTAATCCATTAATGCAACTTTTGCATTTTTCATACTCATTGTCATTTCCAAGTCCATTGCAAAATCTACAATCTGTTTGTGTTTGTGTCATTGTACCAGGACTCTTCCTTTCAAAAGTAATAACATCACCAGTTCCATCACAATGTTTACATTTATGATCTTTTCCATCCGGATAGCTTGTTCCGTCACAATCATCACAATATGAATATCTTTGAATTTTATCAGTCCATTCAAGACCAGTATATATTTGTTCCAATGTTAATTGAAGATCAATTCTTATTGGTTCAAGTTTAACTTTTAATTTCTTTTCTTTATTTTTTCTCATTATATCCCCAAAATAATGTTCGAATAATTCTTTTGGATCACTATGTATACCTGGAATATCAATTGGACCGTCATATTCTTCATAATTATCAGAATCTTCATCAAAACTTTGATTTGGCCCATTAGATTGAAATTGTGGCGGAAAATTAGGTGGGAAATTAGCTGGGAAATTAGCTGGGAAATTAGGTGGGAAATTAAATCCAGAAAATTTTGGTTGTGGTGGAGGCTCTAAATCTTTACCATATTTATCATATAAAGCTCTCTTCTTTTTATCTTTTAAAACTTCATATGCATTATTTATTTCTTTTATTTTGTCTTCACCTTCTCTTTTTTTATCATTGTCTGAAATTTTATCTGGATGATATTGAACTGTTAATTTCTTCCATTGTTTTTTTATTTCTGCAAGAGTAGCTGTTTTCTTAACGCCTAATGTTTGATAATAATCATCTTGTTCATTCATAATAATTTTTATAATTATTATGAATAATTTTATATTTAAGTATTTATTATATCAACTTTTTACCATTAGTTTTGTTTTTTGTTGAATTTGAGATTCTGAATAAGTATATTTCTTTATAACTATTTCATTGTTAATATGATTTAATGCCAACAAAGTGGAATTATTACGAATATAATTTTTATGCATAATACGTAGTTCATTGATTTTTAATTTAACAATATCTGAATTTAATTGTTTTTCATTAACCAGATATTTATATAATTTATCATATTGTGGCTCATTCCATTTAATTATGATTGAATTTGGTCTTAATACAGGTGCATGTAAATAATAATTTCTAGACAGTATCCATTCTCGTTCAAAATCCTCAGGAATATAATATTTTTGTTTGATATTATTTTCTGTTTTTAATATATCAAGAAAAATTCTCATATCAAAATTTGATGTTTTAAATTTTAAATAAGCATCTATTGGTTTCAGACCACCAATTCCACTGCAATAATCATTTCCTAAAATAGAGCATAGATCAATCAATTGAATTTGGTTTATTCCTAATTCCATCATTAATTTTTCAACATCAATTTCAACAACATTTGTCTTATTTGAAAAATCTTTGAGCATTTTCTTACATCCAAATAAAACAGCATCCCAATCCTCAGTTACAACACCATCACACATTCCAGAAATATTCATTGCTGCACATTGTGCCTCTGCTTCACTTGGGGCATCAATATAATTAATACCTATATAATCAAGTAATTTTTTTAATTCATTTATTTGTTTTGATGTTATTGAAAATGTTTTTTTTTCTAATTTTGATTTTTCATTTTTGTCAATTAAATTGTTAGTTGATAGTCGTGAAATTGCAGTTTCCTTTAATTTTCTTCGTTCATCTATCGTTTCTTGTTTTATATGTGGAGGCTTTCCATCAAAAATCCATAATGGCATGATCCCATAACGCAACATTGATATTGTTTTAAAAAAACATGCAAAAATATGACCAATTATTTCACCATCATCTTTTTTAAAATGTTCAGTATTCATCAATGCAATACAAAATTTATATAATAAAAGTGATGCATCTATAGCTTGAACTGTTCCTCTATATTCTGTAAAACGTTTTTCACTGATACATTCATTAGCACAAAATTTGACAATTTGAAATAATCTTTTTACGCCCATTAGGTGTTACTGATATAATATATTGTGATTTTATTTTTTAAGTTTAATAATCAATTTTTTAATAAATAATGTATGATAATAATTAAGTGTAATAACATAATTATTAGGTATATCATTAAATATGTATTAATAGTTGCAATTATAATATTAGTATAATAAATAACAATTTAATCTGTAGAAAAAGTATAATAGGATATTTTTTCAATTATAAAAATAGATGATTTCGATACGATCGCAGCTGTATAACAACATTGGTTTATTGCGCTATATATCATTTAACTTTTATTCAACGCAATAAATCCATGTTGCTAGACGTCTGCGCAAATTTATATAAATTAATTATTTTAGATGGTGTTACGCGGAAATATTACAACATTATACC
>Ga0031658_1000103_pt1 | contig 13035 bp, 14 predicted proteins | sample FrelakmetPLP11PL_FD_55179 | JGI IMG/M metagenome (GOLD analysis project Ga0031658, IMG submission 55179) | Freshwater lake sediment microbial communities from the University of Notre Dame, USA, for methane emissions studies - PLP11 PL | ecosystem: Environmental > Aquatic > Freshwater > Lake >...
AACTTTTTGAAAAATAAACGTAAAACTCATGTTCATTATATTACATTAAATGTTTCATATTATAATACATACCACACATTAAAAATGTTTGAATTATATGTAAATAAATATATGTTAAAATGATTTGTCTTTTTCTTTTANTTTCTTGCGAACAAAAGGTTTAAAAATACTTTACTTCCATCAACAAAATTTATCAAATTACCGTCATTTGATCTTATATTGATATTTATGTTTTTTACTAGTGTAGACTCTAAAGGATGAAATTCTTTATGTTTAAATTCTTCAATTTTCAATAACTCTTGGTTTTCAACGGGTAAAATTTTTAACAGATTAGCATAACCTGATCCTACTATAGTTGGACAAATTATATCGCAATATACCATGAAGTATAAAGGTTTGAGTGTTTCAATATTAGCTAATCCTTGAAGTCTTATATCTTCATATTCAACAATTCCTTTTATAATTGTAAAATTAGGATCTGGTGCAAAGAAGGTTACAATGTTATCTTTTGTACTAATCATATCGTTTTCCTCAAGCTCATAACCCAATATTTCAGCGATTTGCAATGGTATAAATAAGACTGTTCCTTTTCTTAATTTCAATGTACATTTACTCATATTGTCTTCTGTTTCTAAAAAAACCTTNGATAAACTATGTTTTTTCAAAAAAAAATTTATAGTTGTTATCAATTCATTAACTGATTTATATTTTAAATTAGGTAAAATAAATTTTCTTAATTCCCCTAATTGTTTATTTCTAACATTAAAAGAGCTCAAGTAAATTGTTCTAAGAGATTCTTCATAAGGTAGAGGTTTAAATTTGTTATTATAATGCATTGAAGTCAAAGCAATCTTCCATTTTGAATCGAGATAGAGTTGTTGAGGTATTTCAAAAGTGAAATTATTAGGATTTTTTTGGTCTGAATAAGCACGAACATTAAAAAAATTATCTGAGAATTGCATTTTCTTAAATTTTAATCTTGCAAATGTTGAAACACCACGGTTTAGATTTAGAAATCTATCATACTTGTCAGTAAACGAAATGCTTATCTTATTTAGTGTTGTATTTGATATAGGCACATAATGTTCATTTTCGAATTCGTGAATATGGTATTTTTTATTCTTGTCAAATTTAAGTTTTAAAATAGCAATGTCTTTTGAGTAATAACTATTAAAGATTTGTTCCTTTACTTGATCACATTTAATTTTTATGATATCAGGATATGTTACATTCCAGTTATCATTTATTGTTTCGATTATTTCAGAACCGTCTATTAGATTGTAAAGATAATATCTTGACAAAGGGGAAACATTTTTCTCTAATCTAATTGCTTTTCTTGTTTCTTTAATTTCACCACCATAATATAAACTTAAACCTAAAGATTCAAAAACATTCTCACTAAAAAAAATGTAGTAATTTTTGTGACCATCACCTTGAATGAATGATGGTTTTATTTTCAAATATTTGCCTGATTGAATTTCAAATTTCAGCTTTANACCTAAATCGGAAACCTTATTTGAAAAATTTTCAATATCTTTAATACTTATATAATAATTTGGAAAAGAAAATTCAATTTCTAAATTCCATTTNGTATCAATATGACTGTATACGTCATTAACATTGTTACTCATATTATCAAAATTTATACCGGATTCGTCCATATTTTCAGAATAAATAAATATATCTGGAAATGAATTATCTTTTGGTAAAAGCATATTTCGAAAATCTGTAGAGAATCCTACACTTTGTAGACAAACATGCCAATTTTCATTTTCTGGAAAATTAAACGTTGTTGGTATATCATTATGAAAATTTGTCAGAGTATTTTTATAAGATTGTGTATTTGCATTTGAAAATGCTGTAATAAAGAAATCATCCATTGTAAGTGTTTGTTATATCTTTTTCATCAATCCAACTATTATTTGACGAATCATAACCTTTCCATTTGACAAAATATTGGACTTTACCTTTCACTTTTCTTTTCTTAAGTACTTTTTCAACTTTAAAAACATCAGAATTAACAGGTGTTATTTCATGAGAGTAAAAACCGCCTATAAGTTTTTCTTTTTTATCATGTGTTTCTAAAAGGTATAGAGGTTTTGGTAAGTTAGTCTTTATTTTGTAAATGTTAAATACTTCTTGATTACTTTGTTCTTTATAACCTCTATGAAAAGCACCTTTATGTAATGATATTCTAACTTTCTGGTCAATCAAATACTTTGGTTTTTCTTTTTTTAATTTATCATTTAAAGTTGTCATAATTGAGTTTATTTTTTCATTATTTAAATCATTCTCAGCCTCATCTGGTGTCATATCTATTATACGATGTGTTCTTCCATTATAAGAGTCAACAAAATCTTGCAAATTATCAATATATCTTTTTGTTTCATTATGGTCCATAAATTTATATAATATATTTTGAAAAGTTCTATTAAATCGCTCAATAAATGGAGCGTGAACAGATGTATAATTGTGAAAAAATTTTATACCATTTTTCACGCAAAAGTGTAGAAATTTTTTATTAGTTAGTTCCTTTCCTCTGTCCGAAACTAATGTGTGAGGTAAAGTTTTTGCTTCTGTTAAGATAGATTTAAAAGCATTTAGAATCTCATCAGAACTTTTATCTTTACATGGTCTAACCCATGCTTTTCTTGAAAAAGTATCTATAACTGATAATATATATTTGTTTTGATCATTCCATTTTGATAGTTTTTGAATATCAATTAGGTCAACTTGAAATTGATATCTCTTAAAGTGTGAATAATTGGGATTTCTTTTTAAATTCTTATATTCTCGCCTCAAAGTGTGAGCATCAAAACTAGATAAAATTTTTTCAATTTCTTTAGGTTTCAAAAAACCTTTATAATATTTATAAATATTTGTGACGCCGCTAAAAGCAATTGGGTGGGCTGGATTGTGATAGTTTTCATTTAAATGAGTAATACATTCGTCTTTAGTTGAAAAATTCATTTTATTTTTCTAATCAATCAAACTATATCGCATAGCTTTTTTCTTCGAAACAGGTTTTTTCTTTGTTACAGTATGCTTTTTCCTTTTTCGTCCACCTCTTAAAGTACTTGCAATTTTTTGTCGAGCGTTGTTTAATTCCCTTTGAGCAGACTCCTCCATATTATTACCTTGAATCAAATCTGCAGATAGATTAACAGCGGATTCTTTTGCTAAGTCTAATGCTGATTTGCCAACTTTTTGCACAAAAGGGTTAGAAAGAAAACTTTTTCCAGCTCTTAAACCTAATTTTGCAATAGGAGCCAAACCTCGAGCTAAAGCTGAAAAAATACTTCCAATACCTCTACCAGATTGAGTTCTAAGTCCTCTATGAACTAACATTTTTTTTAATATATCTTTTAATTGACATACAACTTATACCTGTAATATCACAAATATCTTTCATTAAAATTTTAATTTTTTTATCTTTACAGTACATATAAATGTGTGCTGATATAACTGTAGAAGGATTAAAACCGTTATTTGATTTCTTTATATTTTCTTTAATAAGTGTATAGTCTGAAAAAGTTAAATTTAATTTTGAACATACTCTTTCGAGGATTTCAGATGAATCTATTATAACAATATTTTTTAACTCTTCTTTCTTCTTTTCATCTTTGAAAATTTTTTTTGTGTTAATACCCGTTACACCTGATATATCATTTAGTGTAAATGGTATTTTAAGTTCTATTAGAGTTTTGTAGATAATTCCTGATAACAATGATTCTGACTTTTTTCTTTTATAATTGTTTAAAGATATATTCTTAAAAATGTATGATGAAAAACTTTTAGGTAGATTTAATCTTTCCAAAGTTTCATACACAAAGTCTTTTTCAAATGATGAAATATTTTCAATTTGGTCAAAATTCTCACGTTGAAATTTGAAAGTATAATATCTGTCAATAACAAGTCCACATTCTTCACAGATGATATTCCCTTCCCTTTGATCTATTATTTCGTAGAGGTGAGAGCAAGAGTTAATGATTCCAGACATCTTAAATTTCTTAATCTTTTACAACCTACAAAGACAACTTTTCCAGAGTGAAAAATAATTATTGTTCCTATTCTTTTATTGTCTATTTTAACTTTTAGGAACATTCCAGGAAATTTCTCATTATTGTATGAAATATAAATATTTCCTTCGAATTGATAGTTTTGAGTTATTTCGATTAAGTCTTTTAAAATTAATTCTTTTTTAAGATCAAAAGAACCTGTTATATTATCAATTATCAAAGAATCTTGTATTGTTTTAATACCGATTAATTGTAATTTTTCAATAGCTTTTTCAATATCTATTTTTTGTTTTATTTTTGTTATGTTTATATGATTGTAATTATTTTTTTCTTTACTTCTGAAAATAGTATAAATGTATTCTGAAGTAAAAATTATGAAGTTATTATATATTTTTGTTTTAAATTTATTTTTATCACAAATTTCTTTAACAGTATCTAAAGATATTTTCCAACATTTAATACTGACTTTAATATTTGTAACTTTAGTGTCATACATCCTTTCATCTAAGAGTATCAAATATTACTAATAACTATTCGAAAAAGAATGCCTTATAAAAGCGATAATAGGGGGGTGGGTTCCCAAGTTCTAGAACTCTCTGAAGAAATGTCAAATGGATTAGATCTATTTGATTACCCTCAAGAAGATACATCAATTATTTCAGGAAAAACTATTGAACACCACCTTGCTACAGCATTAAATGAAAATAATAATGTTTTTGAATTTATTATCCCGAGCGAAGGTCATGATTATACATATCTACCTATGACTAGACTAGAAGGAGAATTAAAAATTGAAAAAACCGGTGCTAATGCTGGTAGGGTGGCTGCTGCAGATCTAGTTGCGCCTATTAATCTTATGGCTATTGCCTTATTCAGACAAGCAGAATGTGAACTGAATGGTGTTCAAATTGCTGATTTAACAAGTCCAAATTTTCACTATAAAAACTATTTTGAAACAATGCTAACTTATGGTAACGATGCTAAAAAAACTCATCTACGTAATTGCTTATATTATCCTGACACTGTAGGAAAAGAAGAAACTTTTACGGGTGACTGTGAATCATTTGTGAAAAGAAAAGCTTTTCTAACACAATCTGCTGATAATACTTTTCAATTTTCAACACCTATACACATTGATTTTTTTGATTCTAAAAGATTTCTTATTCCGGGTGTCACTATTAAACTGAAACTTATTAAAAATGATGATAAATTTCTTTTGATGTCTGCAACAGATACATGGAAACTATCGATCAAAAACTTAAAAATTGTTACGAGAAAATTAACAATTCATCCTCAAATTGTTGAGAAACATAAAGAAATGATTCAAAAACAACCTGCAATTTATCCAATTTCTCAAAGTAAGATTAAAACATACATTATTAACCAAGGAATCAGCTCAACAAATATTTCAGGTATCTACAGAGGTAAATTACCTAGAAGTTTAATTTTTGGATTTGTAAAATCAGCAGGTTTTAATGGAAGTTTTGATACAAACCCTTGGTTGTTTAAGCATTTTAATGTTTCTTATGTCGGTTTAACTATTAACGGCACTCCNGTCCCGGCAACAGTGTTCCAACCGGACTTTGCTAATGGAAAGTGTATTAGAGAGTATAGACATTTGCTTGATAACCTAGGAATCTATCATGAAAATGAATCAAACATGATCGATTTTGAGATGTATAAAAACAATACATCACTATTTGCTTATGATTTAACACCAGATTTGTGTAACAGCTATCATAATCATATTGAAAATTCTGGCTTTATTAATCTAGATCTACAATTTAAGAACGCTTTGACTGAAAATATTACTCTAATTGTTTTTGCGACTTTTAACGAAACGGTCAAAATAGATGCAGCAGGTCAAGTTATTTTAGATCAATAAAATGAGTGGACTAACTAACGGCTATGTTGAAAAAATAGGGAAAAAACACTGTAAAGGTTTTATTGGTGTTTTTCCTTGTAATATACAACCCAAAAATATGAAGAATGAAAAAAACTTTTCGCTAATATTCAACGAATCAAAACACAATGAAGATGGAAGTCATTTTATTGCTGTATGTTCAAATTCTAATAATATTTATTATTTTGACAGTTTAGGTTTAAAATGTGAGAATGCATATATTTTAAAATTTTTGAATCAATTTGATAAAAAAATCATTGAAAATAACAAACAAATACAAAGCTATAATAGCATCTTTTGTGGATACCATTGCCTGGCTTTTGTCTTATATATGTCAATGAATAAAAAATATGAAAGTTTTTTTACTTTTTTTGATGATAACAATTTAAAACTTAACGATGAAATAGTTATACATTTGTTAATAAAATTATTAAAATAAAATCTCTTTTTTATTNAGTTTTACTAATTATGCTATTAGAAATGTTTAAATATTTATGAAAAAAGTCTCCTTTCATTATATCAGAAGGGTTGTTTTTATACAAATAAAAAAATTCCGTTAAAAATAGTATAATAATAATAAGTGATATAATATGTAAATAACATTTTGAAACAAACTTAAATATTACATTATTTTTGATAGTTTCTGAAAAGTTAGAATTATCCATCTTAATTTTGAAGTGTACAAAAAACGTTGCAAAATTTATTTTATTGTTCTAAACATGTGTTTGAAACATGAATGAGTCTCAAAATCGTTTCAGTTCGCATCTTAACTTCCTTTAAGATGTGTAACGTAAAAAAACTGTTAATATTTTTTTATATTCTCATATCGATAAAAGCAACCAAATCAAACAAAGATAATTTTGAGAACATTTTTGGAAATTTCTTCGAAAAAGTTGAAGAGAAAGCAATCGAAACTTCCTCAAACACTCAAACAACAAATCTATCAACTTTTAATTACACGGTATGTCAAAAAATCTCTCACTTATAATTTTACAAATGAACTATTTAGTTTGACATGTTTTGACAAACTGTTGAAATAGTTCAAAGGGGTGCGGTAAATATCACTTTACAACCCTAAATTGCTCGTTAACTCAAGAATTTTTCTCATACTTAATCATTCATTTATAGATATGGAAATCCGGGTTAAAGCAGGGAAAATGTGACCTATTTATTTGAACACCTTACAAACAAAGAACGAAAAAAATCAATCATTTCATAGTAACCCATTTTTCTTGAAATTTTATTTACAGAAACGAAATGAAAATCATGAAATATCAGGAAAACTACAAAACACTGAGAAAAGCAATCAAAATCAAAATCAAAATCTTATCTTTATTTTAGTCATGACAACTGTTATTTCATTGTTTTTTAACATTTTTCTTATTATATTGAACATAATGGTTTGTCAAAAAATGTGTAAGAACAAAAAAAGTTCTATTAAATTAGTTAGTTACACAATAAATCAATTATAATTTAACAAAGTGTTGCTTTACTACATTTATTACACTTACCTTTAAATCTTTTAATTAATACAGAATTAATAGGATAACTATGCAAGCCACATGGTAGCATATATCTTTTTGAGTCGAAACATGACAAAGCTTTTTTATTTCGTACAACAGTGTATAGATTATGTTTTTGGGAAACAATACCTGTATAATAATGTCTTATATCTTTTTGATTAAATAGACATTTCTTATATTCTCTAAACTTCAATCTATTTTTTATTGCCATTTTACCTAGACCTTTTGCTGTTTTCTTGAAATCGTATTTTTCTGTTAGAACATTTTTAATTTTTAATGCGTAACATTTACTACGCAATCCAACATATTCAACACATTCTGAATTACAATCAATCTCGTCTTTAAAGTAACCTAGCTGAGCCTTATTTGTTTCATCGAAGTAAGGGTTTTCTTTGCTATAGTTACTATAATCCATAAACTCAGACATTTCGTAATTGAATTTGTTATTGTCTTTAACAAATATACAAAATGAATCTGTGTCAGTGAAAAGTAATTCTATATTTTGTTTTCCACATTTCTTTAGAATTTTGTTGTAGTAGAAGTCGTACATAAAATGTTTACTCTGAAATAAAATAGATAAAAATTATAAAATTATAATAAGACCAATTGGGCTACCCGGCTTTGCCCGGGATTTTTTTATTTTTTAAGCTCTGTCTCTACCCTCTAACTCTAACAAAACCGTCAGAATAGAAAAACTGTCAGAAATTTAATTAATTTATACTTACATATTCTAAGATTGTGAATCCTATTCCATAGGGTTTATTATGATTTATTTCTGGTAGAAAGTGTGATGTAGTTACTAAATCATCATCGATTATTGAAAAGTTTTTAAATGTGTGAGAAGTTGAAGCCTTTTTAAAACTTTCTTCAGTTTTATGCATTTTTATAGATATATAATCTCTTACATTTTCAATAGTTTTTCCGTANCAACTATTACTTATAGTTTTGAAAAGATTTTTCTCAAACAACGAGTTGGAATTTTTGCGTTCTTCAGTACATTTTTCAATGAATGGTGTTAAAAAACTTTTTTGAACAAACTGTAGTATTCTATGAATTTTTGTTAATTTTAATCCTAGTTGTAAATATAGTTGTAAATTTTTGATGTGAACAACATAATTTTCTTTTTTTCTAAATGATGTTATTAGCTTTGTAGATTTATAATTTTTAATATTATCACAACAGTTTTTTGAGTATTCTGAAAGATGACTTGAAGTTACTTCCATAGTTTCAGGTGCTAATGGATAATCGTTATGTAGACAATGTAATTCCTCAGGGTATTCTAGATCTACTTCTAGTATATATCCAATATCAGAATTTAAGTCTATTTTTGAAACTTTAAAATTTTCTAAATGATAATCAGGAATCCATTTAAAGTGTGAATAAGGAAGCTTCCCCATTTGAGCATGTCCATAAAGATTGTTAGCATCAATGTAACGTATTGCTGAAATGTTCTCACTGTCAAATTTTGAGTTCTTTGTGAGAATGCCAAAATTCACATCGTCATCAATCTTATTTTTCACAGCTTTGTAACGAGTATTAATGAAAGATATGCCACCTCTTATACCTCTTTGAATAAGTTGGATTTGGTCAATATCAGTGGGTAATCCAATTTCGCATTTTGTTAATTTTAACATTGTGTCCCAACCAAATCCAGGCAAACTTATATAATGTACAGGATCAAGATTAGCAAATTTCATCATAGTAGATCTAAACTTTTGCATTATTTCTCCCAGAACTATAACATCTATAGCACAGTAAAGTTCACAATATTCGGTCAAATTCTTAATATTGAATTTTGACCAAACTTTTTTAGCAAATAAATAGTCTTCTCTAGAAATACTTCTTTCAGAAATTGAACTATAGAAATCTTTTCGTGGTGGTAAATCCAATGTCGAATCCATTTTCGAAAGACTTGTGCTGAAAAAAGCGCGTAAGCGTTATTAATTTGCGTACGAAAGAAAGCTTTGGAAAGTATAAATAGAAAATTAATATCTTAGTTTTCATCAGTTTTTCAAAAACCTCTACAGGTCAAAACTTCATTTACTTAACCTTAAATAAAAATAAAAATGTCTCAACAAATTAAATTAGTTTGCCACATCGAAGCCGCAACAACACCCGACATCATTTTCCCAATGTGCTTGGGAATGCACCTCTACTCGTCAGAAAATCTACTAATCGAGTCGGGGAAGAGGGCTTTTGTGGAAACTGGTGTTTCCGTAGAAGTCCCTACAGGCTTCTACGCTCAGGTTGTCGGGCGATTTTCCCTGACAACAATTGGGATATACGTGTCGACCGTCACGTTTGATCATTCTTATCATGGCACGATCAGAGTCATGATACAGAATGACGGTCGACACGAATACCCGATAGCTATCGGGGACAAGATTGCTGAGGTCTTGATTATGCCGCTGGACAACCCGGTTTGCGTCCACAGGAATTTATTTGAAGACCTCGGGAATCCTGAGTCGATGATGATGCCGGCTGTGTTACCAGATCTATCAACGGACCACCCAGAAGCACTTCAAATGTAAGTTTAGGTAAATAATAAAAATACTCACCAGTATTCATAGCAAAAAAATCCTTTTTTCAGTGTCATTTCAAACTTCTCTTTATCAAAAATCCCGTTTGTTTGTACAAGTTTTGAGTTTCGTAGTAGAGGATAATCATGATTTGAAATTTTTAAGTCATCAGAAAGTTTTGCTAGTGAAGATGCTAAAAATGCGAGACTATCAAGTAACATAAACGAGTTGAATTTAATCATTCTAAAGTGTTCCATATTATATGGGAGAATATATAAATTTTTAACATCTTTTGTTCTCAAAGACTTAACAATAAAATGGAAATCGTATCTCGATCCAGAATGCATAAAAATTTTTAAATATTTTTGTCGCCTTCTTCTTAGGTTACAAGAGTTGTGAGCTGCCGAGATGAAAAGACCGGTCGAGTGGTCATGGTCGTGGACCTTATAATCCTTTTTTGTGAATTCTCTACCGCACATATAACAACATTCACTTAAATTGTATAAAATTTCTTCTTCCTCTGATAACTTTTTCATTTTTTTAATATTATTTATATAATTTTTTATCCATATTTTTTCCTGACATAATAAATCATCTAAAAAAACATCTGACGCATTATCTCCAGAGTATTTTTTTTCATATAAAATCTTATTATGCTTATCAACAATAATAAAAGAAAAACAAATAGGTTTTTGAATATTTTCAAATCTTGTATAAGATATATCACACTTACATCGTAGTGTATNACAAGTTTCACACTTATTATCTAATGTAGTTAGAGAACTTTCAAAGTCTAGATAACCAACTATATTTTCATAAAATTGATTCTCGTATTTCTTAAATGAAATAGTATTATTTGTTTCATCTGGAACTTTCTCTATTTGAGCTCTATTTAGTACACATTTCTGATGATGTGAATCTCTTTTTAATTTATTTGAAAATTTGTTTAAACAATTTGAACAATAAAAACTATTTTTATAGAAAGTACCATTATCATTTTTATATGATTTAGAAAGAAACTTGTCTAAATTTTTTATTAATATAAAATGATTAATAGATAAATTTTCTTTTTCAATCGGTACTATTAGTAAGTTAACTAAATTTTTTCCATTACCTATTGATGACTGAATGGGAAAANTTTTTTTTTCTGATAAGAAAAATATGTTTACTTTAATATCTAAATGTTCATTTAGTTTAACAAACTTTTTTACATCCTTAATTGATGTTGGAAAATTAATTCCTTTAATGTTGAATGTTTTGATATACTTCTTATACGATTTAGTATATTTTTTATCTGAAATATCAATATTTTTTCCATATAAGACTTCAGCTATACAATACAACAAACATTGATCATTTTTACTTGTTACATTAACAAGGTGTTTGTTATTTGGTATATTTTTAATGTTGCTAGAACAAAATTTGTTAGAACCCATTAACAAAGAGTTCATTCCACAAATTTCTAAATCCATCGCAATTGGTCTATTAAAAACCCAGTTTGATCCGTTATGTAAAAAAGATTCAACTTTTTCAGAATGTTCTAACATAGCATTTTCAATATTCTTTTTAATTCTACTTTTTTCTATAGGTGCTGATGTATAAGTCTTAGATCTAAAAGGAATAGTTGCTCTAGAAATCAACTCATTTTTACTATCAAACATATTCATNTCTGCAAGTAAAATAATACAGTACTTAATAATATTTTGTTTTGCTGACTCGTGGTAAATAACTTTCTTTATCTCATTCTTAATAAATGAATTTTGAGCTTCTGCCAAAGTTATAAAATCAGTTTTATTATATAAGTATCTATAACATATAACTGATTTTCTGAAAGCANTTTCTTTTACTTCGAAAAAATCACTTGGTTTATGATAGTTATCATGATGGAATTCTAAGTCCTTAAAATCATCAAAAAGTAAACCACAAAGTAGACAATTTATTACATTTTTAGACCCAGAATGTTTACGGGCGAAATGTCTTTTTAAATTATTTTTTCGAGTAAAATTAATACTGCAAGTTGGACATTTGAAGCTCATTATGAAATGAATATATTTTTTGGATTTCTACATATATTTATACGCAAAAATAAAATTGCTTTCTAATTTGAAAACTATTTTTCTTTTTCATCGCACGCCTTAATCTCACGCGTACGCCAAAAGTTTTATATAAAAGGAGGGTATCTGTATTTAAAAAATCATTCAAAATTTTCTAACCTANCAATAAACATGAGTAAGAGAAAACAAAATAATGATTCCGTTTCGGAGAGCGAGTCCGAATGCTCAGATGGGAGGAACTATGAAGACTCGTCGTCGTCGGAAAACGAAAGCGAGAAAAGTAGTAGTAGTTCAGTCAAAAAGAAGAAGAAGGAAAAAAANGAATCCTCCAAAAAAACGAAAGTACAACAAAAAAAAGTAGAAGATAAACCTATTCCTATTAAAAAAGATAAAGATAAATCAAAAAGTCGAAATCACAAAAACAGACCACCTAAAGGTTTTGATGAAGATATCTCTTTAGATATGTCGTTGAATAAGTTAAACAAAAAGAGAGTTAAGCTTTCTTCCAACATTTTGATTGAAACTAAAATTGTTGAAGTAAAAGAACAAGGAAAAGAAAATTTTTCTTTTCCTGCTCTTGTTTTTGTCAAAAAGATGTCTGATGGTAAATTGTTTGAGTTCAATTTACCTCTAAATATTTCTGTTAAACTTCAGGATGCTTTGGAATACATCAATGCTAAGTAACTAAATAAACTTATTTAACCTTCAAAATATCTCTTTATTTTGAAGGTATAATTTTAATTCAATTAATTTAACTTTACCGTCTTTACTCTTCATATTTAATTTATATTTATTAAAATTTGTTAACTATTTTGACCTGCTGCAGTTTGTAGTGTGGTAAAGTANTCGCTTGGGGATCCGGCAACCCGAGTTCGATTCACTACAAACTGTTGCAAAGTCAATTTTTTTATAATTTTTTNTAATTTTTTAATTTAATAAATTTATTCTAATCAATGAAAATAAAAATAATAAATATTATTTTAATGTAACTATTTTAAATAATAAATCTCAATAGCT
>Ga0031658_1000104_pt1 | contig 12837 bp, 9 predicted proteins | sample FrelakmetPLP11PL_FD_55179 | JGI IMG/M metagenome (GOLD analysis project Ga0031658, IMG submission 55179) | Freshwater lake sediment microbial communities from the University of Notre Dame, USA, for methane emissions studies - PLP11 PL | ecosystem: Environmental > Aquatic > Freshwater > Lake >...
GTGCTGGTGCCTGCCCCGGAAGAGCCCGTGACAGCGATGATGGGATGTTTGATTGACATGGCTATCTACCCTTGAACGTTGGAATCAGGTACGGGGTACATCACGAAACAGCGAGCGGTCGCTGAACAGCGGCGAAGCGAACGGAACGTCTGTTCCCGCCTCGTATTCCCGGTAATAGCGTTCGACACGCTCGACTTCGTTTTTCGAACCGAGAATGACCGGCACGCGCTGGTGCAGACCCTCCGGCATCACATCGAGAATGCGTGCCCGCCCGGTACTTGCAGCCCCGCCGGCCTGCTCGATCAGCATGCCCATCGGGTTGGCTTCGTACATCAGACGCAGGCGCCCGGACCTGCCAGGCTCCTTGCTATCCTTGGGGTACATGAAAATGCCGCCACGCAGCAGGATGCGGTGCACTTCGGCAACCATCGAAGCAATCCAGCGCATGTTGAAGTCGGCGCCGCGGACGCCGGTCTTTCCGGCCTTGCATTCGGAAACATAACGGACAACAGGCGGTTCCCAGAAACGCTCGTTGGACGTATTGATGGCATATTCGCGNGTATCTTCCGGAATGCGGATATCCGGGTGGGTCAGGATGAAGTTGCCGCTTTCNCGATCCAGCGTGAACCCGTAGGTACCCTGACCCATGGTCAGCACCATCATGGTCGACGGGCCGTAGATGGCATAGCCGGCGGCAACCTGCTCGTTGCCCGGGCGCAGNAAATCGGCCATTTCGGCATCGCCCGCGGTCGACCGCATCANAACCGAGAAAATGGTGCCGACCGAAACATTGATGTCGCTGTTGGACGANCCGTCGAGCGGATCAAAAATGAGNACATANCGACCGCGCGGGTATTCATCGGGAATCGGCCATGGTTCGTCCATTTCTTCCGAAGCCATGCCAGCCAGNTGGCCGCCCCATTCGCAATGGTGCAACATGGCCTCGTTGGTCAGCACATCCAGCTTCTTCTGAACCTCGCCCTGCACGTTGGTCGATTCCAGCGCGCCGAGATTGCCGCCCAGCGCGCCCTTGGCGACCATCCCGGAGATGGTCTTGACAGCCGCCGCGATGTCGATCAGCAAGGCAGCAAGATCGTTCTGGTCGGGCTTGTTGCGCAGTTGTTCAATGACGAACTTGGAGAGTGTGGTGCGTCCGAGCTGCATGGTGCCTCCCATCAAATTTTTTGCCCCGAAGAGCAACACAATAAGCCTATTATTAATTAAGCCAAAGTAACTTATTCTTAACATAAGAATAATACATAGATTAAGAATGTATCAATCAGCTCTCCTTATCGTTGTCTTCAGAATTCGTGACTTTTGCTTGGGCCGNGGCGGGGGTATCTTTCCCTACCATGAAAACATTGCAGGCACTGATCTTCGACGTTGATGGCACGCTGGCCGACACCGAACGTGACGGACATCGCGTCGCCTTCAATCTTGCCTTTGCCGAACACGGACTGGACTGGTACTGGGATGAAGGNCTCTATGGAGAACTCNTGGCGGTCACCGGCGGCAAGGAGCGNATCCGTTATTTTGTCCAGCACCACGCCACCGATGCGGCCCNCCGTCCAGATTTTGATGCGCTGGTCGCCGCCCTGCACGCAACCAAAACCGAACACTACGTCCGGCTCGTCGCCAGCGGCCAGCTCCCGCTTCGCCCAGGCGTGGCCCGACTGATCAATGAAGCACGGGCTGCCGGCCTGCGCTTGGCGATCGCCACGACGACCACGCCGGAAAATGTCGAGGCGCTGCTGCGTGCCACCATGGCACCCGACGCCATGAATTGGTTCGAGGTGATCGGCGCCGGCGACGTGGTCCCCGCCAAGAAACCTGCTCCCGACATCTACCACTGGGTACTCGAGCGACTTGAACTGGCGCCCGACGTCTGCCTGGCACTCGAGGATTCCGAAAACGGCCTTGCTGCCAGCCTNGGCGCCGGCATCCCGACACTGATCACGGAAAACGCATATACCCGNGGCCAGAACTTCGGCGGCGCCCTGGCANTACTGCCCGATCTCGGCGAGGTCGATCTGACCGGGATCAGGAAATACATAAGCAATCAATTACCAGTCAAATAACATTTTGTGACTATTATTTACTTATTCGCTGCTCTAACATTCAGATCAGCGCAACAGAAGTAATCGACAACCACTGAAGGAGAACGGAACATGGATCAATCGAATCGCTACGCCGACCTGAGCCTCAAGGAAGAAGACCTGATCAAGGGAGGCAGGCACCTACTCGTCGCTTACAAGATGAAGCCGAAACCTGGATTTGGCAGCTACCTGTCTTGCGCCGCCCACTTCGCCGCCGAATCCTCGACCGGCACCAACGTCGAAGTCTCCACCACAGATGATTTCACGCGTGGCGTGGATGCCTTGGTTTATTACATCGACGAAGCAACCGAAGACATGCGGATCGCCTATCCGATGGACCTCTTCGATCGCAATATTACCGACGGCCGCCTGATGATGGTTTCGCTTCTGACGCTGATCATCGGGAACAACCAAGGCATGGGTGACATCGAGCACGCCAAAATCCATGACTTCTACGTNCCGGAGCGCATGATCCAGTTGTTCGATGGCCCGTCCAAGGACATTTCCGACATGTGGCGCATCCTTGGTCGTCCGATCAAGGATGGTGGCTACATCGCCGGCACCATTATCAAGCCTAAGCTAGGTCTGCGCCCTGAGCCGTTCGCGGCCGCCGCTTACCAATTCTGGCTGGGTGGCGACTTCATCAAAAACGACGAACCCCAAGGCAACCAGGTGTTCTGCCCGGCCAAGAAGGTCTACCCGCTGGTCTATGACGCGATGAAGCGCGCTCAGGACGAAACCGGCCAAGCCAAGCTGTTCTCCGCCAACATCACCGCCGACGACCACTATGAGATGTGCGCCCGCGCCGATTTCATCCTGGAAACGTTCGGACCGGATGCTGACAAGGTCGCCTTCCTCGTCGACGGTTTCGTCGGCGGCCCCGGCATGATCACCACCGCCCGTCGCCAGTACCCCAACCAGTACCTGCACTACCACCGCGCCGGCCATGGCATGATTACCTCGCCGTCGGCCAAACGTGGCTACACTGCTTTCGTGCTGTCCAAGATTTCCCGTCTGCAAGGTGCTTCCGGCATCCACGTCGGTACCATGGGTTACGGCAAGATGGAAGGCGAGAACAGCGACAAGAATATCGCTTACATGATCGAACGTGACGAGTGCCAAGGCCCGGTTTACTACCAGAAGTGGTACGGCATGAAGCCGACCACGCCNATCATCTCCGGCGGCATGAACGCCCTNCGCCTGCCTGGCTTCTTCGAGAACCTCGGCCACGGCAACGTGATCAACACNTCCGGTGGCGGCTCCTACGGCCACATCGACAGCCCGGCAGCCGGCGCGATTTCCCTGCGTCAGTCTTACGAGTGCTGGAAATCCGGTGCTGACCCGATCGAGTATGCCAAAGAGCACAAGGAATTTGCCCGCGCCTTTGAGTCCTTCCCGGGCGATGCTGACAAGCTCTTCCCGGGCTGGCGTGAAAAACTCGGTGTCCACAAGTAAGNCGGACTCTGACAAGATAGACCCCGCNANGGCGGGGTTTTTTCGGCCCTCAATCCTGACTAATTTAATCGGATAAAGCCATGACCATCGACAAAGACCAATACAAAGTACGCCAGGAGCCTTTCTACCGGGCCCAGGGCAATGAAGTAACGCTTTACGAGGCGGCTTACGCGGCGCGCCTGCCGGTGATGGTCAAAGGGCCGACCGGCTGTGGCAAGTCCCGCTTTGTCGAATACATGGCGTGGAAGCTCAACAAGCCGCTGATTACCGTCGCCTGCAACGAAGACATGACCGCCTCCGATCTCGTTGGCCGCTACTTGCTCGACGCCAACGGTACGCGCTGGCTCGACGGCCCGCTGACGACNGCTGCGCGCATCGGCGCCATNTGCTACCTCGACGAAATTGTCGAGGCGCGCCAGGACACTACCGTCGTCATCCACCCGCTCACCGATCACCGCCGCACCTTACCGCTGGATAAAAAGGGCGAACTGATCGAAGCGCATCCCGATTTTCAGCTGGTGATTTCCTACAANCCTGGCTACCAGTCGCTGATGAAAGACCTCAAGCAGTCGACCAAGCAACGCTTTACCGCCTTTGATTTTGATTACCCCGAAGCTGCGCTGGAAAGCGAAATCATTGCCAAGGAAACCGGGATTGATCCAGCCATCGCCGCCAGGCTCGTAAAAATTGCCCAAGCCGCCCGCAACCTCAAAGGGCACGGCCTTGACGAGGGCATCTCGACCCGCCTGACCGTTTACGCAGCCACCTTGATCCTNCGCGGCGTTGCGCCGCAGGATGCCTGCCGCATGGCAATGGTGCGCCCGATTACTGACGATGTGGATATCCGCAGCACCCTCGATCACGCTATCGACACGGTTTTCGAAGCCCTGCCGGCCTAAGAAAACGCTAGCCGGCCATGGCCACAGCAAACAACCCCGCCGCCGATCCGCGCCACCGCGAATTTGCTCATCCGCAGGTGCAAAGCGCGTGGGCGACCCTTGATTGTGGCTTTGCGCAGGTCGCCGATGTCTTTGAAGAATGCGTCTACGAAGCGTTGACGCGCTTCAACAAAAAGCAACTCGACGCCTACATTGAAGCAGCGCGCGTGATTGGCAAACTGGGGCGCGGGGCCGAACCGCTGCTGGCTTTCCTCGAGGAATGGCCAGCGGTTGCCAGCTCAGTCAGCGGCGACCAGGAACCACTGCTACCGCAAGTCATGGGCGCCATTCGCGCCATGCAGAAATCGCCCAACAGCGGTGCCATTACGCCCTTCCTGCAAACCCTGGCGGCTGTTGCAAGGCGCCTGAAATCCGCCGAGCAACTTGAGATTTACATCGAAATTGCCTTGAATCTGATGGTTCGCACCTCGGTCTCGATTCACGGCCATCACACCACCTTTCCCAGCCCGGGCCTGCCGTTTTTCTTCGAACAGGCCCCCCGCCTGCTCGGCCTTTTGTCGACGGTCGGCCTNAAAAATTGGGCCGATTACGGCATCCGCAACTACGCTCATCACCCCGAACGGCAAGAAGAGTTTTTCCGTATTGACTCGGCTGACAGCCGTGCCGTCTTGCAACGCGAACGGCACGGCACGCTGTTCCACGACGTCGAACGCTCACTCGACCTGTATCTGCGTGCGTTATGGCAGGACAGCGAGCAGCTGGTGCCTTATTCGACCCTGTTCGACACCGGGCGCCTGGCGATGCCTTATTTCGATCACTTCGGCATGCGCATCCCTGACGTCATGGATGATGATCGCGGCATCAGCGGCCTTGACCGCTATCGCGCCGTGCTCGCCCACATGGTCGGTCACCGGCGCTGGAGCACGCAGCAGGTGGCTGACAACTGGAGTCCCTTCCAGCGCATGGCGGTAGAGTTTTTCGAGGACGCCCGTATCGAAACCCTGTTGTGCCGCGAATTCCCTGGCTTGCGTCGAATATTTTTGTCCTTGCATCCCGCGCCACTTGAAGATGCCTGCGACCCGGAGACGACTTCCTGCCTGCGCCATCGACTTACCGTTTTGTCACGCGCCCTGCTCGACCCCGCTCACCCCTACAGCGACCCGACGCTGAAAATCTTCGTCGGCCGCTTCAACGCGCTATTGGCAGAAGGCGAATCAACAACCAGTGATATCGCCACGCTTGCCCTCTCCTATGTCGCCAAAACCCGNCGCCAAAGCGACCAGTTGGCNAAGGTGNATTTCGAAAACACGGTCATCGACTATCGCGATGACAACCGGCATCTCTGGCGCTTTATTGAAGAAGACGATGAAGGTGAATTCGTCAGCGAAGAACACAACGCCAAGCGCAACGAAGAAATTGTCAGCCTGCCGCCACGCCACTATCCGGAATGGGATTTCCAGAGTCAGACCTATCGTCCTGACTGGGCCAGCCTTTATGAAGCGCTGCATGCATCTGGCAAGGCGAGCGACATCGACAAGCTGCTGCAAAAGCATGCCGCACTGGCCAAACAACTAAAGCGCCTGCTAGAAATGCTTAAACCGCAGGACAAGGTGCGCATCCGCTATCAGGAGGAAGGCAGCGAGCTTGATCTGGATATCGCGCTGCGCTCGCTGATTGACTTCAAGAGCGGCAACACGCCTGACACACGGATCAACATGAGCCATCGCACCGATGGGCGCGATATCACCGTGCTGCTGCTGATCGACCTCTCGCAATCGCTCAACGAAACGCTGCCCGGCAGCGGCCAAAGCATTCTGGAGACGGCACGCGAAGCAGTTGCCCTGCTTGGCTGGGCAATCGACCAGCTGGGTGACGCCTGCGCGATTGCCGGCTTCCACTCGAACACCCGGCACGACGTGCGTTATCACCACATCAAGGGCTTTTCCGAAGGCTGGGATGACACAGTGAAAGCCCGCCTGGCAGCAGTTGAGGCCGGCTGGTCAACGCGCATGGGCGCCGCCATCCGCCATGCCGGGAATCTGCTCGGGGCGCGCAAGACCGAGAAGCGGATACTGCTGATTCTGACCGATGGCGAACCGGCGGACATCGACGAAGCCAACCCCAGGCACCTGATCGCCGATACAAAAAAAGCCGTCGAAGAGCTGTCGACCGCAGGCATCACCACCTTCTGCATGAGCCTCGACCCCAAGGCCGATGAATACGTTGGCGACATTTTTGGCAGCCGCTGGCAGGTGCTGGACCGCATCGAGCGTCTGCCCGAGCAACTGCCCCTGCTCTATCTCAGCCTGACCCGCTGAAACCNGACGCGTCCGTCCCGGTAAGGNTTGCCTATTGTTGACAGCGCCTGGCCGGCCCCCTAGAGTTAAACTCCTCATTAACCCAGCACGGCGCCGGTTACGCAACCGCTAACAATGAATTTTGTCCGGACCCTCACCCTGCGCCAGTTGCAAATCTTCGTCGTCGCGGCCCGTAATCTCAGCTACGCGCGCGCTGCGGAGGAGCTGTACTTGAGTCCGCCCGCCGTTTCCATGCAATTGCGGCAACTTGAGGACAACATCGGTCTCCCTTTGTTCGAGCGCATCGGTCGCGGCGTGACCCTGACCGATGCCGGGGAAATGCTGGTACACCATGCCCTGCGCATCCTCGGCGAGATCAAGGATGCAGAAAGCAACCTGCACGCCCTGCTTGGCGCCGAGATCGGACATATTTCGGTCGGCCTGGTCAGCACCGCCAAGTACTTCATGCCCAAGCTCCTCGCCCAGTTTTCGCAGGAACATCCTGGCGTTGAAGTGAATTTCACCGTAGGCAACCGCGAAACCCTGCTGCAAAAGTTGCAGGACAACACCATCGACCTGGCGGTCATGGGGCGCACGCCGGTCGAGATCGACGCCCGCGCCGATCCCCTGGCCAGCCACCCCTATGTCGTTATCGGTCCGGCCGATCATCCCCTGCGTGATGCCCGGCGCTTCGACCTGCATGAACTGCGCGACGAAACCTTCCTGTTGCGCGAGGAAGGTTCAGGTTCGCGCCGCGTGGCAGAGGAAATGTTCAAGAATCACCTGTTCCAGCCGGCACGCTCGATCAGCCTGGGCAGCAACGAAACAATCAAGCAGGCCGTGATGGCCGGCATGGGAATCAGCCTGCTCTCGATGCATACCCTGCCGCTCGAACTGAAAACCGGCGACATCCGCATCCTCGACGTNGTCGGCACNCCCATCGAACGCACGTGGTATGTGGTACACATGAACAGCAAGCGACTGCTACCGGCCGGACAGCAGTTCCGCCAGTTCCTGATGGAACATACCGCCCTGAATCTGGCCCGCGATTACAGCGAATTCCTGCACGGTGACGGTGGCGGTCGCAGCGCCGACAATGCCGGCACAAAACCTTCCGGCAAGCGCCGCTAGCCTTATCGCTCTCTGCCCCCAACCATTGATGAACCCCCGACTTCAATTCGCCGAACTCAAAGAACATCCGCTGCGCCAGCGGCTCAACAACGAATTCCACGCCCGCCCGCCGTTGCCGGTTGTCGGACCGGTGCTGGTCTCGCATTTGGTTTTCAAGAACTCGGAAACGACCAGCGAAGAGGAGCGCGAAAACCTGACACGCCTCTGCCAGGGCATGGTCTGCAATTCGATTGAGCGTTCCGACACGCACCTCATGGTCGACGCCTGCAGTTTCCGGATGCGCTGGGAACTGCATACCGAATTCTCGAGCTACACCTTTTTTCGGCCATTGGTCGCCGGCGAGCCATTGCACGCGGACACCACCGCATTCGATGCGGTTCTCCCCGATTGGCTCGCCGCCATACCCGGCATGTTAATGGTCGCCACTCATGTCGAGATGCGCTCAGCAGAAGAGATAAAGCCGGAGTCCGTGCTCAGCGAACGATCGGCGAGCGGCCGCCAGATGGTCGGTTCGAAGGTTTCCGACGGGGCCGCCTGGATATTCGCCGACTTCAAGATCGACAACGGCTTCTCGCGCTTCCTGGTCCTCGATGTTGCGCTGACGGAGCGCCAGGCAGGGCGAACGATACAACGCCTGGTCGAGATCGAAACCTACCGCATGATGGCGCTTCTCGGCCTGCCGGTCGCCAAGGAAGTCGGCCGCTGGCTTCACACTGCCGAAACGGGGTTAGCGGAACTGATGGACCAAATCGGCCAAGCCAAGTCGCCGGATGACGAGCGAAATATCCTGGCCAGCCTGTCCAAACTGGCCGCCGAAGTCGAACACTCGGTGGCCCGGACGACCTTCCGCTTTGGCGCCTCCAGCGCCTATCACGGCCTTGTCAGGCAACGTATCGAGGAACTCCGGGAAAGCCGGATCTCCGGCCTGTCAACCGTTGACGAATTCATGCAGCGCCGTCTGCTACCGGCGATGAACACCTGCGCCGCCATGAGTCGCCGCCAGGATGACCTTTCCGGCCGCGTTGCACGCAACAGTCAATTGCTGCGGACCCGCGTCGACATCGAACTGGAACGTCAGAATCAGGAACTCCTCTCGCAGATGAACCGCCGCGCCAGGCTTCAATTGCGCCTCCAGGAAACGGTGGAGGGGCTCTCGGTCGTCGTCATCACCTACTACGGCTCGCAACTGGTGCAATACCTCGCCAAGGGCAGCAAGGATCTGCATCACCTGAACACCGACGTGATCACCGCGATCTCGATCCCGATCATTGCCGGTGTCGTCGCCTGGGGCACGCGCCGCATGCGCAAGAAACTCGCTGCCGAAGAGGGCGAAGCCGCGCACTAATTTATAATTCGCGTTTTGCCTTCGGGAACATCACCGTGACCGCACCCCTCTTCCAGTCCTCGATCACCAGCCTGCCGCTGCTCTCCAGGGGCAAGGTTCGCGATATTTACGCGGTAGACGCCGACAAGCTGCTGATCGTCACCACCGATCGCCTGTCGGCCTTCGACGTCATCCTGCCCGACCCGATTCCGCGCAAGGGCGAAGTGCTGCANGCCGTCGCCAATTTCTGGTTCGAGAAGCTCGGCCACATCGTGCCCAACCAGCTGACCGGCGTTGATCCCGAATCCGTCGTTGCCGACAACGAGCGCGACCAGGTGCGCGGTCGCGCCGTCGTCGTCAAACGCCTCAAGCCGCTGCCGATCGAAGCCGTCGTGCGCGGCTATGTGATCGGCTCGGGCTGGAAGGACTATCAGGAAACCGGCGCCATCTGCGGCATTCCGCTGCCGGCCGGTCTCAAGATGGCAGCCAAACTGCCACAGCCGATCTTCACCCCGGCGACCAAGGCCGAAGTCGGCGACCACGACGAGAATGTCTCCTACGAACAGGCGGCCGCCAACTGCAACGCCACCCTGGCCGACGCGCTCAAGGGCACCGGCAAGAACGGCGCCCAACTCTGCGCCGAAGCCCGCGACGCCGCCATCCGTCTGTATGAAGAAGCGGCAATCTACGCGGCGACACGCGGCATCATCATCGCCGACACCAAGTTCGAATTCGGCATCGACGCCGCCGGCACGCTGCACCTGATCGACGAGGCACTGACCCCCGATTCTTCCCGTTTCTGGCCGGCCGACCAGTACCGAGGGCAGCAATCCGCCGTCCTACGACAAGCAGTACGTGCGCGATTACCTGGAAACCCTGGACTGGGGCAAGAAGGCGCCCGGCCCCACACTGCCGGCCGAAGTCATTGCCCGCACCAGCGCCAAGTACATCGAAGCCTGCGAGCGGCTGACCGGCCGCAGCTTGTAGGCCATCGTCGCGAACCTGACCAGCCGGACGCGGTCGAACGAAAACAATAAATTGGGAGGGCTCTTCCTTGAATACCTCGTCTGACCCGGCCAGCCAGCCGACCGCAACACCCAACGTCCGCCGCGTTCAGGCAGGGCGGATTGCTTCCTGGCTGCATGCCGGCTGGCGTGATGTCGCAGCCAATCCGATCCCCAGCCTGGCCTATGGCCTATTGTTCGGGATCGGCGGCGACCTCATCCTCCTTGCCAGTCTCGGCCGCCCGCACCTGTTCACCGCGGCGCTCTCCGGATTTTTTCTGCTCGCCCCGCTGCTCGCTGTCGGTCTTTATGAATTGAGCCGCCAGCATGCGGCGGGAACCCGCCCCACCTTCATCGATTCACTTCAGGCCTTTCGCGGCAACGGCCGGTCGATTGCGCTGTTCGGCCTGGCACTGGGCGCGATCACGCTGATCTGGGAACGCGCCTCGGCGATCGGCTTCGGTTTGCTCGGCGGCACACACGGCGTCAACGTCAAGCAGTTTATTTCCGAAGCCGTCACCAACAGCGACAATACGGTTTTTCTGGTTCTCTGGTTCGTCCTCGGCGGCGTGCTGGCTCTCGTTACCTATGCGTTCAGCATCGTCACGGTACCGCTGATGGTCGACCGCGACGCGAACTTCGTCACGGCGATTCTCGCCAGCCTGAAGGCCTTCGCCGCCAACACCATGACGCTGCTGATCTGGGGAGCAACGATCGTCGTGCTGACACTGCTCGGGTTTGCCACACTGCTCTTCGGGCTGGTTGTCATCATGCCCGTTCTTGGCCATGCTTCCTGGCATGCCTATCGCGACCTTGTGGAATGAACAAGCCAGCCAACCCCACGGGCGCTGATGCCGCCCGTTTTTCTCGCCTGAAAAAATGAACGCCACCAATCCCCTTCTCGATTTCTCACCTGCCGCGCTTCGACCTCGTTCAACCCGGACATGTCAAACCGGCCGTTGAATCGCTGTTGGCCGCCGGACGCGAGCTGATTACCCGTCTCACCGAAGAAGCCACGCCCTCCACCTGGAAGGATTTCGCCGGCGCCTTGGCCGATGGCCTGGAACCCTTCGGCCGCGCCTGGGGCATCGTCGGCCACCTGCATTCGGTCAATGACGTGCCGGCCTGGCGCGAGGCCTACAACGAAATGCTGCCGGAGGTTTCACGCTTCTATGCCGAACTCGGCCAGAACCTGAAACTGTTCGAGAAGTACAAGGCACTGCGCGACAGCCACGAATATGCGACGCTGACCCGCGAGCAGAAAAAGGTCGTCGACAATGAAATCCGTGATTTCCGCCTGTCCGGCGCCGAGCTTCCGGAAGACCAGAAGCCGCGCTTCCAGGCCATCTCGGAAGAGTTGTCACAACTTTCGGCCAAGTTCGCCGAAAACCTTCTGGATGCGACCAACGCCTTCGCCGAAGTCATCACCGACGAGGCTCGGCTCGCCGGCCTGCCGGACGACATCAGGCAGGCTGCCAGGAGCGCTGCCGAGAAGGCCGGCGTTGATGGCTGGCGCTTCAGCCTGCAGGCTCCCTCCTACGGCCCGGTGATGCAATACGCCGACGACCGCGAACTGCGTGCCCGCATGTACCGCGCTTTCGCCACCCGTGCCGCCGAATTCCACGATGGCAGCAGCAAGCCGGAATGGGACAACACGCCGGTCATGCAGCGCATGCTCGAATTGCGTCAGGAAGAAGCGAAGATGCTCGGCTATGCCAACTTCGCCGAAGTCTCGCTGGCCCCGAAAATGGCCGACACGCCGGCCCAGGTTCTCGCCTTCCTGCGCGAACTGGCAGCCAAGGCCAAGCCCTTTGCCGCCAGGGACATCGCCGAACTGCGCGCCTTCGCGAAGGGCGAAGTCGGCATCGCCGACTTCCAGCCGTGGGACGCCGGCTACGTTTCCGAGAAGCTGCTGCAGAAACGCTATGCCTTCTCCGAGCAGGAAGTGAAGCAATACTTCACCGAGCCCAAGGTGCTGGGCGGCCTGTTCAAGGTCATCGAAAGCCTGTTCAAGGTCAAGGTCAAAGCAGACGACGCACCGGTCTGGCATGAAGACGTCCGTTTCTACAGGCTGGAAACCCCGGCTGGCGATCTGGTCGGGCAGTTCTACCTAGACCTCTACGCCCGCGAAACCAAGCGCGGCGGCGCCTGGATGGACGAGGCCCGCGCCCGTCGCCGTACCATCGGCGGCATCCAGAAGCCGATCGCCTATCTCAACTGCAATTTCGCCCGCCCGGTTGGCGACAAGCCCGCCACCTTCACCCACGACGAAGTGATCACGCTGTTCCACGAAACCGGCCACGGCCTCCACCACCTGCTGACCCGCGGCGAAGAACTGGGCGTTTCCGGCATCCATGGCGTCGAGTGGGATGCCGTCGAACTGCCGTCGCAGTTCATGGAAAACTATTGCTGGGAATGGGATGTGCTGCAAGGCATGACTGCCCACGTCGACAACGGTGCCACGCTGCCGCGCGCCCTGTTCGACAAGATGCTGGCGGCGAAAAATTTCCAGAGCGGCATGATGGCGGTGCGCCAGATCGAGTTCTCGCTGTTCGACATGCTGCTGCATTCGGAATTCGACCCGCAAGGGCCGTCGACCGTGATGGACCTGCTCAACACCGTGCGCCGGGA
>Ga0031658_1000108_pt1 | contig 12524 bp, 13 predicted proteins | sample FrelakmetPLP11PL_FD_55179 | JGI IMG/M metagenome (GOLD analysis project Ga0031658, IMG submission 55179) | Freshwater lake sediment microbial communities from the University of Notre Dame, USA, for methane emissions studies - PLP11 PL | ecosystem: Environmental > Aquatic > Freshwater > Lake >...
GGTAACAATTGCTCTCAACCTTGTCGGGCCAATATTGTAAGCATGAAGGGCCAAATTGATGTTCTCGAAATCTTCGATGAGTTGAGAAAAAAAGTGCACCCCTATCTTAATATTTTTTTCGGGTTCATCAAGGGTTGTATCGCCCCTCCAATGAACACCTACATCCTGTGCTATGTACTTAGCGAGAGAGGGCTTGACCTGCAGGAGCCCCCGGGCTCCTTTCCTGGAAACTGCGCCTTGCCGAAAGTTGCTCTCAATCTTCATGATTGCAAGCACAAGCCGGTAGTCAACCTTTTTCTTGGAAGACTCATCATAGACTATCTCTGCTATGGTTTTTAATTCACTATCATTTAAGCTTTCATTTTCATCTCTTACATAACTGATGATCTGACTGGTTATATCTTCTTTTTTGAGGTGTTCCCGATGGGCCTTACTGGTGGGCCGGACCGAGATAAACGTAAAACAGAGGAGCACCATGATAAAGATGGTAGAGAATACCAGTTTTTTTTGCAGTGACATAGGGGGATAGCATACAACAGGTTAAACGAAGATGTCAACCTCACCTCTTTGAGATGTTAACTTTGAAGTCCTCCCCTTCTTCTACACTGTAGGAAATGCCCTTAAAACCACTTAAGAGGCGCTGGATATTTTCAACGGATGTTTTCGTGTCCACAATCACCTCTAACCCGTCAAAGGTGGGATCTTCAACGGCCTTCTTTGTCTCAAAGACCGGCTGAGGGCAGGAAAGCCCTCTTAAATCGAGTATTTTCTTTGCCATTACTTCCCTCCTTCCCGAAGTATTTGAAAGTTGTTGACAGCTATGCGTTCTGCACCATGTTTAATGTCCTCTGTCCAGTTCTCCACTCAAAACTTAACACTTAACACTGCCTTTCTCCATGCTGTCTTTTATGCGAGCTTTTTCCGCATGAAAAGCCCTGTAGCAATGCAGAAAAGCAGTCCTCCAACTACAGCGAACGCACTCCAGGGGCCTATTCCCGCAGGAGATGCGGCGACACCGAAATTATGTGCGAAGCCTGCACCGACGATCATGCCGATGACAAAGACGCCAGCGTCAATATCTCCCTCTCCGGAGAGAAAGAGTTGCCGCCCGGGACATCCACCGGCAAGAGCATAAGCAAGACCCGAGAGTACCATACCAAAAAAGGTCCATAACTGGTTTGTATGTGCTATGGGTTGGTTGGCAAAGCCCGGTTTAAATTGGCCCAGGACAAGGTTTGAAAGGAATGCGAATATAAGGAGGCCGATGACTCCACTTGCAAGATGGAAGTCTCGCATGAGGATGATATCCCTTATAGACCCCATAGTACAGAAACGTGTCCTTTGGGCAAAAATGCCTATGAAAAGGCGATGGCGAATGAGATGAGTATTGGTGCATGGAGAGAACCAGGACCCTTCTCGCTGAAAAACGGAGCGCCCCCTGGCACAATGGGCCGGATGAGCAAAAGAAGGAGGAGGCCTAACATCATAAGAGGCATAAGGAGACCGGTGAATTTATAGGTAGGGTAGTTTCTCCCGAGGTTGTAACCTCCCTTAATGAACTGAACGCCGATGAACACGCCTACTACTAAACCGGCAAGTGCCGCTATAGCATTCCAGTCTCCGCCCGCAAGCCTTAGTATGGCTCTCCATGGGCAACCGAGAAAAACAAGGGCGCCCATCATGGCAAAAAAGCCCAGGAAGAATCTCACGAGAGGCAGCGAACCACCGCGGGGCTTAAATTCCTTAAAGACAAGACTTGATGCAAATGACCCAAGAACAAAGGCGAGGATTTCAGGTCTTATATACTGGACAATGGCGACTCTGTGAAAACCCAATGCGCCGGCGATATCACGTTCGAAACAGGCAACGCAAATACCCATGTTGGCAGGGTTTCCGAACTTCTGGAGGAGGGTTGCAACGATGCCTATGAAGATACCACATGAAATAATTTTCCAGTGTTTCTTAAAGAATTCCATAGAATACTCCTTTCTGCATGCGTGTTATCGTGTTGTTTGTAAAGACACGGGAAGCGTGTATCTTTTTATACCACGGGCTTGCCCGTGAGAATCTCTGTATGGCAAGAATAATATCTAGACAATCTATTTGTCAAATTGATTTATCGAATAATAATCAATTGATTTATCGAATAAAATTATAACCTTTGATAATAAAGAGTATTTTGAAGATGATCAGAAAAATGCTACATACAAGAAGGACGTTTTTTATGACTCCGAGGCTTACATGACTGCAGCCGAACTGGATGCCACATGAGACAAAGCTTTACCAAACAAGGTCGGAAAGGATGTGGCCGATAAAAAAAGCGAGGATGCCGGACATACCAAAGGTTCCCAGCAAACATCACGTAACCCATACCTGATGGTAACCCTCCAGATGAACTAGTATGGACTAGAGAGAGGCTCACAAGGTTCATAAAATAACTAACCACAGCGCATTGTACAGAATAAATATAAAATTTTCTGAAAACTTGAGCTATCAGAATTTTTCTGTTATATTAATTACATGCACTATCGCGTCGATGTCAATTGCGACATGGGAGAATCATTCGGGGCGTACGCGTTAGGCATCGATCAAGAAGTAATCAAATACATTACATCTTCCAATATTGCGTGTGGTTTTCATGCATCAGACCCTGACGTGATGGCCAAGACAGTAGAACTCTGCAAAAAGCACAATGTAATGGCAGGAGCCCACCCCGGTTATCCTGACCTCCTCGGGTTTGGACGGAGGTTCATGGAAATAAGCGAGGAAGAGCTTTTACATTACGTAATTTATCAGGTAGGCGCTTTGAAGGGTTTTCTTGACTATTTCGGCCTCCCCCTTCAGCATGTTAAGCTACACGGTGCTCTCTATAATCATCTTGTTAACGAGGAGAGGCTATCAATTACTATCGCATCAGCAATTAAGAATACCTTTGGCGATGTGATCTTTTTAACCCTTGGAACAAAAAGGACGTCGAAACTGAAAGCGATATGCAGAGAGCAGGGTATAAGGCTTGCCCTCGAGGCTTTTCCGGATAGGAATTACACCGACGACGGAGAGCTCCTGTCCCGCAAGCATAAGGAGGCCGTCCTCAAAGACCATGAGGAGATAGCGCACAGGGCAACCAGGATGGTGAAAGAAAAAGGCGTACCGAGCATTCATGGTGAATGGATCGAGATGGATATTGACACCCTGTGCATCCATGGAGACAATGCGGAGAGCATTGAAGCAGCGAAAACGATCCATGATTATGCTGCCAGGGAAGGCATAGAGATACTACCCCTGTGCACAATTGTGTGACCCTATGGACTACTCAAGGTACGGAGAAGATAGTGTAAGAATAGTATTTGGCAATACTATCGACCTTGAGACCAATAATGTAATCCGAAAATTCTACCTCTTTCTGAAATCGTTACAAAGGAAAGACATCATTGATATTATCCCGTCTTTCAGGTCATGCCTTATCCATTTCAACAGCAACCGCACCTCATATGATGACTTTGTTTCCTTTCTGAAGGACAAAGAAGGAGAAATTGCTTCATTTCAAGTTCCTGAGACAAGGTCCCATGAAATACCTGTGCAGTATGGTGGTGAATATGGCCCGGATATGGAGTTTGTCTGCTCATATTCAGGGCTGAACGAGGAAGAAGTGGTGGAAATCCATGCATCAACGGCCTACGCTGTGTTTGCCGTTGGCTTCATACCGGGATTTCCCTATATGGGAACCTTAGATAAAAGAATATACGCCCCCAGGCTCGAAACGCCACGCCTCAAGGTGCCGGAAGGCTCTGTGGGGCTTGCCCAATTACAAACAGGTATTTACTCGTTTGAGTCCCCAGCTGGCTGGAGAATTATAGGAAAAACGCATATACAGCTTTTTGACCCGACAAAGGAACCTTATAGTCTACTCCGGATGGGTGACATGGTGAGGTTTATCCCGGTATGATAGAGGTCGTAAGTCCTGCATGGTTTTCAATAGTTGTTGATGGAGGAAGATACGGATATGCTGATGTGGGGGTACCAGGCTCCGCTGCCCTGGATCAGTTTGCTTACAACCTTCTTAACTACCTCGTTGGCAATGCAACCGGTGCACCAGTTCTCGAAGTTATGGGAAATGATTTCTGCGTAAGGCTGAACGCTGAAATGACATGTGCAATCACGGGCGCCCGGGTGACAGCCTACCTCGATGACAGACCAATAACTCCATGGGTATCATTTACCGCACACAAAGGAAGCACTCTCCGGGTTAAGGAAGTGTTGGAAGGCTTTCGCTACTATGTGGGTTTTTCAGGTCTCATGGAGGTAGACAGGATTATAAGGAGTTTTTCAACGAACCTCGAATGTAGGTTTGGTGGTTTCAGGGGGAGGCCGCTCATAAAAGGTGATAGAATTGCCCTCAAGGATCCAAAGGTCATTGGGGAAAGATTTGTATTTGAAGAGGTGGTACCATCAATGGACCCACCCCATGTTTTACGTATCATCGAAGGTCCGGAATCGCACTTCTTCACTCCGGGAACCATCAACAGATTGTTTGAAAAAAAGGAACACTCGTGGTATATAGTCTCATCAAAATCGAATAGAATAGGCATTAGGCTCGAAGGTAAACCACTTATTTTTAAGAAAGGGGTGGATAAAAGTATCATCTCTGAAGGTATTTTGCCGGGAACTGTTCAGGTCCCCGGCGACGGGTTACCGATCTTGATGCTCTACGAACGAACCATTGGTGGGTACGCACGACTTGGGATGGTTGCAAAGGTTGACCATGACCGTCTTGCACATCTGAAGCCCAAGGACAGGGTGCTTTTTCAGTTGATTGGAATTGACGAGGCAGAAAGACTGTGGAGGCAAAAGGTAGAGATGTTCTACCGGACGTTACCACAATAATTCGTAATTTAATTGTATTGTAATTTCGTGTATTTATTACACGATAAAATTTGAGGAGGGAAGGATGATGATGAATAAGAAACTGGTGTTTTTTGTCTCTGTTTTATTCTTATCGATGGCAATATTGACCTCAACCCTTTTTGCTGAAGAAAAAGAAGTCAAGATCGGGGTGCTCTATCCATTATCAGGTGCAGCTGCAACGATTGGCCGGGATCTTCAGAGGGCCGCTGAGCTCACTGCTGAGATCATTAACAATAAGACACCAGGCGTGGAGATGCCCATGGCCCAGTGGGGCGGCATTCCCAACCTCGGAGGAGCAAAAATCAAACTGATTTTTGTCGATCATCGAGGCGAACCTGACCGAGGTGCAGACCTTGCAAAACGCCTTATCCTTGACGACAAGGTTGTGGGGTTAATGGGTGCCTATCACAGCTCGGTGACGAAGACGGTGAGTGCCGTGGCTGAACGGTATGGCATCCCCATGATCAACGATTCTTCCACGTCACCTGAACTCACAAAGAGGGGTTTCAAGTGGTTCTGGCGAACAACCCCCCATGATGACTACTTTAACAGAGACCTTTTCGAGCTCCTCAAAGGGCTTACAGAAGGGAAGGTCAGAGGCGTTCCGGCTGTTCCCAAGGATAAGCTGAAAAACCTTGCCTATGCCTGCGAGAACACTGAATGGGGTTCAAGCGTTGCGAAATCCCTTGAGGGTTACGCAAAAGAGTATGGTTTCAACATCGTGAAAGGGATCCTCTATAACGCAAACTCACCGGACCTGACTTCTGAAGTGAAGACGTTAGTAGCAGCCAAACCAGATGGGATGCTCTTTGCTTCTTATCTCTCGGATTCACTCCTTATGGTAAGGACACTCAAGGGAACGAAGGCGCAGGCGAACTTTTTCTGGGGACAGAATGCAGGATTCGAAATGGCTGACTTTGCCAAGACCCTGGGACCTGATATTAACGGTGTTCTTACGCGGACCGTCTTTATCGCGAAAATTACAAAAGTGAAAAAGGTTGCAGGCCAGATAAATGCTCTNTACAAGAAAAAATATGGNGACGACCTGACGGGTGCNACNGCCAGATCGGTTGTTGGTGTCCAGGCATGGGCAGCTGTCCTGAACAAGGCAGGCAACACCGATCCAAAGGCTATCCAGAANGCCTGTAATGAAATCAACATCCCGGCAAATGAGCTGGTTATGCCCTGGGCCGGAGTCAAGTTTGACTCAACAGGACAGAATGTCCTCGGCAGGGGGCTCATCGGCCAGTATCAGAAGACGGCAGACGGCAAGATCGATCTCGAGATTGTCTACCCCTTCGATCTTGCTACGGCGAATTTCATCTATCCTTTCCCGGGATGGAAGTGACATAGTAAAACAGTTACTGGTTTCGGGTTACAGGTTGCAAGTTTAAACTTGCAACCTGTAACCTAAGTATCTCACTTGTGACGAAAAAAAATGGAAACTGTTGTAATTGATGCACTGCTGCAGGGAATTCTTATGGGGCTCCTTTTTGCCCTTGTNGCCCTTGGTCTTAATGTGATCTTCGGGGTCATGGACATTGTTAACTTCGCCCATGGCGAATTCCTCATGCTCGGAATGTATACGGTTTATTTCATNAGTTTATTCCTCGGGGTAGACCCCCTTATNGTGCTCCCGGCCTCTGCCATCATGGGNGTCCTCCTTGGGTTGGCATCATATTACTGGTTCATTAAGTATCTGCTCCGNGGACCGGCGATTGCCCAGCTCATCGGGACCTTTGGGCTAATGCTTTTCCTCCGGTACCTTGCCCAGTTCCTCTTCGGAATCGATTACCGGATTATCCAGACCGGTTTCCTTGTTGGCAAGACCTGGTCGATAGGACCCTTCATTTTTGACGCCACAAAGCTTGCANCTGNTGTTCTCAGTCTTATTGCATTTGCCTTTGTTTACTACTTTCTCAACAGGACAAGAGTCGGGAAGGCACTCCAGGCAACATCACTCAATAAGGAAGCCGCCTCCTACATGGGGATTAAGACCGACAAGATGAACGCCCTCGCCTGGGCTATTGGCGGTGGGACGGCGGGAATAGCCGGAGGTCTCCTGGTCAACTTCTATTATGTTTACCCGACAGTTGGCCTCCTTTTTGTTATGATTGCCTTTGCATGTGTTGCACTGGGAGGGTTCGGAAGCATCAAGGGTGTTTTCTTCGCCGGGCTCCTTGTTGGTATCCTTGAAATGGGTTTCCCTGTGTTTGGTCAGCTTATCGGCTCAGATTTCCTGGGTCCTCACTTTAAGTTTACCATCGTATATCTTGCTTACTTTATCATCGTTGTTGTCAGGCCTCAGGGGTTATTCGGATGGAAAAACTAAAGGATGCCTTAGATTTCAGTGATTTCTCGAGGGCAGAACAGATTGGTCTTATGATCTTTTCTGTCTTTCTCCTCCTCTTCCCCTGGCTTGGAGCGGGCTCATTTGTAAAAGCTGTTATGATCCAGTTCCTCCTCTTCTCCCTCTTTGGCATGGGCTGGAACACAATTGGCGGCTATGGCGGTCAGGTTGAACTCGGGAAAGCCCAATATGTGGGCATCGGCGCCTATACGGTTGCCCTCCTCATGGTCTGGTGGAATATCCCCTTCTGGATTTCTATGCCCATTGGTGTCCTCATTGCCGTCGGATATTCATTCATTATAGGCTACCCGCTCTTCCGGTTAAAAGGCCATTATTTTGCCATAGCAACCATCTGTACCTCCCTGGTGCTTCAGGACATATTTACTAACTGGAAACTTGTTGGGGCAGCTAAGGGGATAGAGCTCCCCATCCATGAACACCCTGATTTCCTCTACATGCAGTTCAAATCAGATAACTATTACTATTACTTTATCATGGTGCTTTTCTACTTTGCCCTCTTTTATATGAACTGGTTCCGGAAGTCGAAGCTTGGTTATCAACTGCGTATGATAAAGGATGATGAGGAGGCTGCCGAGAGCCTTGGTATCGATATTCGCTGGTGCAAAATTAAAGCCTACTCCATTGCCTCCGCTTTCGTTGCTGTTGGAGGAGGGTTCATGGCTGTCTACAATCTTTACATTGACCCTGCATCTGTTATGGACTTGGATCTATCCATCAAAATAGCCCTCATGGCCATGCTTGGTGGGGCTGGCTCCCTGTGGGGGCCTATCATCGGAGCAGCCTTTCTTGTGCCTCTTGACAGGTTTCTCGGAAGCTGGCTCGGCGGTCACAAGGGACTCATTGGCGTTGATTTTATGATTTATGCGACGCTTATCATGGTTGTTTCAGCCTATCAGCCGCGCGGAATCTGGGGTATCATAGACCAATTCAGAAGGAAGGGCAGGTAACGTGGCTTTTCTTGAAGTGAAAGATATTATTAAAGATTTCGGTGGGTTGATCGCGAACAGCAATGTTTCGTTTAAGATCGAGCAAGGCGAGATCATTGGACTGATAGGGCCTAATGGTGCCGGTAAGACAACCCTCTTTAATTGTATTGTTGGATACTACAGTCCCGACTCGGGAAAGGTTATGTTCAGGGGAAGCGATATAACAGGTCTCAAGCCCTTTCAGACAAACCAGGCAGGCATCGGCAGGACTTTTCAGATAATGAAGGCAACAACGGGTATGTCTGTTGTGGAAAATGTAATGGTTGGTGCATTCTGCAGGACTGACAACCGGTACCAGGCAAGGGAAGAGGCCCTTGGGATACTCAGTTTTCTGGGCATGGAAGGGATGAGCGAACAGCACATTAATGAGCTTCCTATCGCCATGCAAAGGAAGGTTGGCATGGCCCGGGCATTGGCCACAAAACCTGAACTGCTCATGCTCGACGAGGTTGCTTCGGGCCTTAATCATACCGAGACTGAGGAGATGGTGGCCCTTCTTAAAAGGCTCAATGTTGAGAAAAAGATTACCCTTTTTCTCATCGAACATATTATGGAAATGGTTATGGCAGTTTCTCAGAGGGTTATAGTCCTTGACGGAGGTATAAAGATTGCTGAAGGCTTACCGGAAGATATTGTGAAGAATGAGAATGTGATCAAGGCATACCTTGGAGAGAAATATGCTAAAAGTCACTGAGATTGAAGTCCGATACAGTGGGGTCCCGATTATCCACGATGTATCCCTCGAAGTAAAGCAAGGCGAACTTGTGGCTGTGGTGGGCTCAAATGGTTCCGGTAAAAGCACCCTGTTAAAAACTATTGCCGGAGCGCTCCATCCTACGAAGGTTCCATTGAATTCGAGAACAGAACGATCAACCGCCTCTCGACCCCTGATATTGTGAGGCTTGGGATTACGTATATCCCAGAAGCACGTCTCATTTTCGGGCCTTTAACAGTTGAAGAAAACCTCGAACTTGGAGCCTATACGATTAAAGACGTGGTGATAGTCAAGAAGAACCTCGATTTTGTCTATGGCCTTTTTCCCCGTCTGAAAGAAAGGCGACTCCAGCTCAGCGGAACATTAAGCGGTGGCGAACAACAGATGCTGGCCATAGGAAGGGGCCTCATGTCGAACCCCAAGCTCCTCATGCTCGACGAGCCATCGTTGGGGCTTATGCCCAAGCTGGTAGATGAGATGCTTGAGGCTGTTGCAAAACTGCGGGATATGGGAATGACGATCCTCCTCGTGGAGCAGAACGTCTTCGAGTCACTTGAGCTCGCTAACCGTGGATATGTTCTTCAGACAGGAAGGACGATACTGGAAGGCACCGGAAAGGAGCTTCTGAATACTGAGTCGATTAAGAAAGCCTTCCTTGGACTGTAAACAACCTTAGCTTGTCAATTTCTCTAAATTGATTGACATACCAATTATGAAAAAGGTCAATACACTAAAACCGGCAGAGATCAGGGAAATAATCCGTAAGGGTGAATGGGATAAACCAACTACAGGTGTCGCCCTGGGTTACTGCCCAGGCAAACCTCGTCATCCTTCCCAAGAAGCATGCCTTTGATTTTTTTCTTTTCTGTCAGAGAAATCCAAAGCCGTGTCCTCTTCTTGAAGTTCTTGAACCTGGCAAATACAAGCCGGGCTTCCTTGCTGACGGGTCTGATGTAAGAACCGATGCTCCACGCTATAATGTCTATGTAAAAGGGCAACTCAAAGCATCTCCAACAAGCGTGAAGGAACTCTGGAGACAAGATTTTGTTACATTTTTTCTTGGATGCAGTCTTTCCTTTGAAGAGGCTATGATCAGGGCAGGGATACCAGTTCGTCACATCGAAGAAGAAAAAAATGTGCCTATGTACGTGACGAACATCGAATGCAGATCTGCGGGCATGTTCCACGGGCCAATGGTGGTAACCATGAGACCGGTATTGCCCGATAAGGTGGTCAAGGCAGTCCAGGTAACCTCCCGGTACGCATCCGTCCATGGAGGACCTGTCCATATCGGTGACCCGAATATCATCGGGATCAGGGATCTCGGAAAGCCAGACTTTGGGGATGCAGTAACAATAGAAAAGGGTGAAGTCCCAGTATTCTGGGCCTGCGGGGTGACCCCTCAAGCAGCTGTTATGGCCGTTAAGCCGGATATATGCATTACCCACGCTCCTGGCCACATGTTTATCACCGATATCCTGAACGAAGAGTTAGCCACGACATAATAGGTGTTAGGTAATAGGCTATGGGCGGCGAATGGCGCGAGACNGCTTTTTTNATTGTCTATCAGCTATAAGCCCTCAGTGCTTCCTATTGCCAATAGCNCATCGCCTATAGCCTGATTTTTAAAACGATTCCCTGATTACTTCCTCGATTGTGGTAACGCCATTATGAATCTTAGTGAGGCCACTCTGGCGAAGGGTAAGCATCCCTTCGTCAATCGCTTGTTGCCTGATATCCGCAACGCTTGCGCCTGAAAGAATCATATCACGGATTGTTGGGCTAACCTGCATAACCTCATAGAGAGCGATACGGCCTTTATAACCAGTGTTGTTACATTTTGGGCAACCCTTTCCCTTGTATATTTTCATGGTGGCTGCCTCTTCCTCGGAGAATCCTACGTTGAGAAGGGCCTTGGGCGGAATGGCCACCTCTTCTTTGCAGGCAGGACAGATGCGTCGAACCAGTCGCTGGGCCGCAATGAGGATGACAGAAGTAGCAACGAGATAAGAATCAATGCCCATATCAATAAGACGAATAATTGTCGAAGGCGCATCATTCGTGTGAAGTGTTGACAATACCAAGTGGCCTGTTAGGGACGCTTTGACCGCAATATCGGCAGTTTCATTGTCACGAATCTCGCCAACGAGGATAACGTTTGGGTCTTGACGTAAAAAAGATCTAAGCACAGAGGCAAAGGTGAGATCAATTGTCTCATGAACCTGGACCTGGTTAATACCGCCAATGTTGAACTCCACCGGGTCTTCTACGGTCATAATGTTCGTATCGGGTGAGTTTATACGGCCGATAGCACTGTAAAGGGTATTGGTTTTGCCGGAACCGGTAGGACCGGTGACAAGGATCATTCCCCAGGGTTTGAAGATAGCCTCCTCAAATTTCCGTAGGCTCTCAGGCTCAAAACCGAGCTTTGCCATATCAAGCATCAAGCCTTCTCTATCGAGAAGGCGCATAACGACTTTCTCACCAAAAATGGTAGGCGTGGTAGATACACGGATGTCAATGTTTTTCATCCGGCCTGCAAGCTTCATCTGGATCTTTATCCTTCCATCCTGAGGCAAACGCTTTTCAGCGATATCCATTTTCGTAAGTACCTTGACCCTTGAGATAACACCATCTTTGTATTTTAGCGGTAGCGTAAGGGCTTCGTAGAGCAATCCATCAATTCGGTAACGGACCCTTGCCCTGTCTTCGTATGGCTCGATATGAATATCGCTGGCTCCCTTTGAAATGGCTTCGGTGAAGATGTGGTTCACGATCTGGACAACAGGAGGAAGCTTTGCGTCAGACTCAAGCTTGGTAACATCTCCCTTCTCTTCTTCCTCAACGATCTCCAGGGATGCCTCAGCCCCTACCCCAAGACCATCCATGAATCTTCTCAGTTCAACAGCATGATTGGTCTCGTAATGGGTCTCTATTGCCTTTGCAATCGCGTTTTCAGACGCAAGGAGGGGCTCGATATCCAAACCGGTGAGAAGTTTAATCTCCTTAAGATCAAAAGCCTTTGTGGGGTCCGACATCGCAATGGTGAGCATGTTGTTCACCTGGCGAATCGGCATGATGTGAAATCTGCGGATTGTGTTGAGCGGAATAAGCGGGAGTACATCTACATCTATCTCGGTCTGGTCCAGGTTGATCTGTGGTATGCCAAACTGGTCCGAAAGGGCTTCAAGAATACCTTTTTCCGTGATGAAATTCATTTTTACAATGACTTCACCGAGCTTACCACCTTCGTTTTTCTGAACCTTGAGCGCTTCGATGAGCTGTTGCTCAGTGATGCGGGACATTTTTACAAGCAGGTCGCCTAAACGGAGTGGCATACCAAAATCACCCTTGGCCCTTAACGATGTGTATGTGACAATGCTGCTCAGTATTTTTCAAACTGTTTCCTGATCTTACTTTTTTAAATACAGTCCGTTCTGAAAGACCTTCCTTGCCCAATACGTAACTTAATTTTGGTTGTTCTATGTTTCTTCTCATGCTTATTACCGTGTTTTCAGCTATCAGCATTGCGCAATATTCATAATTT
>Ga0031658_1000111_pt1 | contig 12452 bp, 14 predicted proteins | sample FrelakmetPLP11PL_FD_55179 | JGI IMG/M metagenome (GOLD analysis project Ga0031658, IMG submission 55179) | Freshwater lake sediment microbial communities from the University of Notre Dame, USA, for methane emissions studies - PLP11 PL | ecosystem: Environmental > Aquatic > Freshwater > Lake >...
CCCGACCCGTCGTGACGAATCGGCAGCGACAGCGGATGGCGGGACATCGCCGGCCGACCGGTCGCTGCTCTTCAATCCGGACCGGAATTCCACGCCTTCCTTTTAGCTGCATCAAACGTTTTACCGTTGCGAAAGGCGACAATGTCGACTTCGTCTTTAGCAGGATTCGTCCATGACCTTCCAACATTCCCTCGTCGTGCTGGCTGTCGCGCTGTCTGCCAGCACACTCCATGCCCAGGAAGCCAAGCCGGCAGACAATACGCCCAAGCTGGCGTCCGGGCTGCTGATGAAGCAGGGCGACAAGCTGATTTTCGCGCCCTGTCGCGACCGCAGCTACAGCACGGTGGACGATATTTCGCCGGAGCGTTCAGTGACGAAGGCGCTCGACAGTGTCGGCCTGGCGGCCGGCAAGAAGCTGTACGTCGAGCTGATGGCGGTGCTCGAAGGCGGCATGGTCAGGGCTTCCGGCCTCAACCTGGCGCGGACCGAAGGGCGCTGCCAGCAGCAGGGCGGCAACGAGGAAAGCTGGCGCGCCAGCGGCAACGAACCGGGCTGGTTGCTGGCCGTCGGGCCGGAAGTGGTGGTTTTGAAGCGCCTGGGCCAACCCGATGTCAATGTGCCCGGCACGCCGATCGTTCGTGACGGCGGCGTCGTCCGCTTCGAGGCCCGGACCGAGGCCTCACGGCTCAAGGCACGTTTCGAGAACAAGGTTTGCCACGATACGATGGCCGATGCGGTATTCGGGTGGACGGCGACGGTCGAGATCAACGGCCAGACGCTCAAGGGCTGCGCCTGGCAGCGCTGATCGACCAAGCGTCGGGAAATGCGCCCCTTCAATGACGGCAGCACCCCAAGGGTGCTTCCTGCGGGGCGCGGTCGACGGCCAAAAATGGCCGAAAATCAGGTCGTCGAGAAGGTGAAGGCGTCGGCGAAGAACTCGTCTTCCGGCAGTTTGCAGGTGGCGGCGAAATCGTGGCGCGCCGCGTCGATCATGGCCGGCGCGCCGCAGGCATAGACCTGGTGGCCGGAAAGGTCCGGGAAGTCCGCCATCACGGCCTGATGAACCAGACCGTTGCGGCCGGTCCAGTGGTCGTCGGCCGCCGGTTCGGAAAGCACCGGCACGTAGCTGATGTTGGCATGTTCGGCGGCCCATTGCTCGGGCAGGGCATTCAGATAAAGATCGACGCGCGCCTTGGCGCCCCAGTAGATGTGCATCGGGCGCATGCATTTCTCGGCGATGGCGTGTTCGACGATGGCCTTGATCGGCGCGAAGCCGGTGCCCCCGGCGAGCAGGATCATCGGTTTGGATGACTCCTCGCGCAGGTAGAAACTGCCGTGCGGGCCGTTGAAGCGCAGGATGTCGCGCACCTTCATCGACGAGAAGACCTGATCGGTGAACAGCCCGCCAGGCACGTGCCTGATGTGCAGTTGCAAGAGGGAGTCGTCGTGCGGCGCATTGGCCAGCGAGAAGCCGCGCTTCTTGCCGTCCTTGAGCAGAATGTCGACGTATTGCCCGGCGAGGAACTGCAGGCGCTCGCTGGCCGGCAGCTTGAGGTAGATCGCCATGACGTCGGGTGCCAGGCGCTCAAGCTTCTCGATGCGCGCGGGCATGGTCTTGACCGGAATGTCGGTGGCCGAACCGACCTGCTTCGATTCGAGCGTCAGATCGGACTGCGCCCTGGCGCAACAGAAGAGCGCCAGGCCGGCGGCCTTTTCCTCGTCGCTCAGCGCCTGCGGCTGGGCCTTGCCATGGTCGACGCTGCCGGCAAGGACTTTCCCCTTGCACGAGCCGCAGGCGCCGTCCCGGCAGCCATAGGGCATGGTCAGGCCCTGGCGCAGCGCGGCGTCGAGAATGGTTTCGTCGGCTTCGGCGACAAACTGCCGGCCGCTCGGCTGGACGGTAATCTGATGGCTCATCTCTTCCTCATGGTCGTCGGCTACAATGCCGGCGTGCAAAAAATCCTGATTGTCGGTAGCGGGAACGTCGCCCGCCGCATTCTCTCCCGCCTTGCCCGCCACCATCGCGTTTACGCCATGCTGCGCGATGCCGGCCGCGTACCTGCCTGGCGCGCCGCCGGCGCGCTGCCGGTCGTCGCCGATCTTGACGACCGCGCCAGCCTGCAACGCGTTGCCGGTCTCGCCGACTGCGTGCTGCATCTGGCGCCGCCGCCCGGCGAAGGGCAGCGCGACCAGCGCACGCGCAATCTGCTGGCGGCTTTGGGCAAGGGCAAAAGTCTACCACGACGCCTGATCTACGTTAGCACCACCGGCATCTACGGCGATTGCGGCGGGGCGCAGATCGACGAGACGCGCCGCGTCAATGCCGAGAGTTCGCGCGCCGGCCGCCGGCTCGATGCCGAACGCTGCCTGCGTGCCTGGGGACGGCGGACCGGCGTGACCGTCTCCATCCTGCGCGTCCCCGGCATCTATGCCGCCGACCGCCTGCCGGTGGAACGCTTGCGCAAGGGCTTGCCGGCGCTGATCGAAGCCGACGACGTGTTCACCAACCACATTCACGCCGACGATCTGGCCGCCGCCTGCATTGCGGCGTTGCGCCACGGGCGGAGCAACCGCGCCTACAACGTCGTCGATGATTCCGACCTCAGGATGGCCGAGTACTTCGACCGTGTCGCCGCTGCCTTCGAGCTTCCGCGGCCCGCCCGAATATCGCGCGGCGAAGCTGAACAATGTCTGTCGCCGATGCAGATGTCCTTCATGCGCGAATCGCGGCGCATCGGCAACCGGCGGCTGAAGAACGAACTCAAACTGCGCCTCGCTTTCCCGACCGTCGACGCCGGTATAGCCGACGCGGTCTCTAGGAGAAACACATGCTCGTCGTAAAGACCCTGCACCTCTGGATGGTCATCTCGTGGTTCGCCGGCCTGTTCTACCTGCCGCGCATCTTCGTTAACCTGGCGATGGTGCCGGCCGACAGCGTCGCCGAGCGCGACCGCCTTTTGCTGATGGCCGGCAAGCTTTACCGCTTCATGACCCCGCTCGGTGTCCTCGCGGTGGCGAGCGGTCTCTGGCTGTGGCTCGGCTACGGTTTTGCCGGTGGCTGGCTGCATGCCAAGCTCGCGCTGGTCGCCCTGCTGGCCCTCTATCACTGGCATTGCGGCCGCCTGCTCAAGCAGTTCAAGGGCGGCGGCAACGGCAAGTCGCATGTCTGGTTCCGTTTTTACAATGAGCTGCCGGTCATCGTCCTCCTCGTCGTCCTTTATCTCGTCGTCCTGAAGCCCTTCTGATGAACAAGTATTTCGCCATCTGCCCGCGCGGGCTGGAAGAGTTGCTGAGCGACGAACTGCGCGCGCTCGGCGCCGAAGAGTTGCGCCCCACGCACGGCGGCGTGTTCTTTGCCGGCGACTGGAGCACCTGCTACCGGGCCAATCTCGAGTCGCGCATCGCGACGCGCATCCTGTGGCACATCGTCAAGGGGCCGTACGCCAAGGAAGAGGACATCTACCGGCTGGCAGTGCGCCAGTTGTGGCCCAACCATTTTGCCGTGTCGCGGACGATGCGCGTGGTGACGACGGCGATCAAGTGTCCGCTCAAGTCGCTCGACTTCGTCACGCTGCGTGTCAAGGACGCGGTCTGCGACCGCTTTCGCGAGGACAGGGGTGAGCGGCCGAACATCGAGACGCGCAACCCTGACGTCAGCGTCCATGTCTTTCTCTCCGAGAACGAATGCACGCTGTACCTCGACACCTCCGGACAGCCCCTGTGGCAGCGTGGCTTGCGCAAGGCCAGCGTCGACGCGCCGTTGAAGGAGAACCTCGCCGCCGGCATCCTCAAGCTGAGCGGCTGGCAGCCGGGAACGCCGCTGGTCGACCCGATGTGCGGCAGCGGCACCTTCCTGCTCGAAGCCGTGCAGATCGCCCTCGACCGCGCGCCCGGCCTCGACCGCGGCTTCGCCTTCGAGCTGCTCTCCAGTTTCGAGGCCATGAACTGGGCGAACATCCGGCAGGCGGCCGAGGCGCGCGTCAAGCCTGCCGAGCCGCTCGACATCCGTGGCTACGACAGCGACGACAAGGCGGTGCGCGCCACCCGGCGCAATCTGCAGGAGGCCGGATTTGGCGGCATTGTCACGGTCGACCGCGGCGATCTGCTGGAAACCCAGCCGCTGACCGAGCACGGCATCCTGGTCGCCAACCCGCCCTACGGCGAACGCATCGGCGAACAGGACGAACTGGCGGCCTTCTATCCGCAGCTCGGCGCGGCGCTGAAAAAGCACTGGGCGGGCTGGAACTGCTTCTTCTTCACCGCCGACCTGCGCCTGCCCAAGCTGGTCGGCCTCAAGCCGAGCCGCAAGACGCCGCTGTTCAACGGGCCGCTCGAGTGCCGCCTGTTCGAGATCCGCATGGTCGCCGGCAGCAATCGCAAGGCCTGAGCAGTACCGCGTCGGCACGCGTCAACCGTTACATCTTGTAGCAACTTGTTGCAGTCGCCCGACGGATTATTCGCTATCGTACTGGCGGGTGCATGGAAGATGCATTGAGGATGGTTCGATGAAAGTGCAAAAGTTCCTGTTCGTTCTCGCCGCCGTGTTGCTTGCCGGGGTCGGTAGCGCTTGGGCGGGCGGGCGTGTCTATGGCAGCGTCGGTGTCTATGTCGGCCCCGGGGCCTACTGGGGGCCGGGCTATGTGCGTCCCTACTATTACCCGCGCGCCTACTATCCAGGCTTTTATCCGTATCTGTATGGCGATCCTTACTACAATCCCACCCCGGTCGTCGTTGTCCCGCCGACGCCGCAGGTCTATATCGAGCAGAGCGATGTAGCCGCCGAGCCGGCCGAGAATGCAGCCCAGCAATACTGGTACTTCTGCAAGGGTTCCAACAAATATTACCCCTACGTGAAGGAATGTCCGGGTGGTTGGCAGAAAGTCCTGCCGCAACCGGCACAATGAGCCATGAAAATCGATAGCACGATCGTTGCTCGTCTCGGGATGGTTGCCGGCGCGCTGTTGCTTGGCGCGTGTACCATGATGCCGACCGGACCGACGGTATTGGTGATGCCGGGCAGGAGCGCGTCGATGGACAAGTTCCGTTTCGATGACAGCGAATGCCGGCAGTATGCCTACATCCAGGTTGGCGGCGTGACGACGCAGGACGCGGCGAATCAGGCGGCGGTCGGCAGTGCCGTGGTCGGTACCGCCATCGGCGCGGTCGCCGGCGCGGCGATCGGCGGCAGCCAGGGCGCGGCGGTTGGCGCCGGCGTCGGTCTGGTCGGTGGGAGTGCCTATGGCGCAAATTCAGCCTATGCTTCGGGCTATGGCACCCAGCGCCAGTACAACAATGCCTACATCCAGTGCATGTACGTGAAAGGCCATTCAGTGCCGGTGCCGGCCGGCATGGTTCAGCCGCGCGTGGTCAATAGCCCCGCAAGCGCCGGTATCCCGCCGCCCCCACCCGGCGCTCCGCCACCACCGCCATCCCGCTAAACCGCTCGGTCGTCAGGCGACGCCGGCCGTGTGCGCCTGCTGGTCGGCCCAATACGATGAACGTACCATCGGCGCACAGGCTGCCCCGGTAAACCCCATTTTTTTGGCTTCTTCCTCGTACATCCTGAAGGTGTCCGGCGGCACGTAGCGGCTGACCGGCAGGTGGTGGCCGGACGGCGCCAGGTACTGGCCGATGGTCAGCATTTCGACGTCGTGGGCGCGCAGGTCGCGCATGACGTCAAGGATTTCCTCGTCGGTTTCGCCGAGGCCGACCATCAGGCCGGACTTGCTTGAAACCTGCGGGTAGCGGGCCTTGAACTGCCTGAGGAATTCCAGCGAGTGGGTGTAATCGGCGCCGGGGCGGGCCTGCCTGTAGAGGCGCGGCACGGTTTCCAGGTTGTGGTTGAGGACGTCGGGCAGGGCGCCGCCGAGCACGTCGAGCGCGACTTCCATGCGCCCACGGAAATCGGGGACCAGCGTCTCGATGGTGGTGGTCGGTGACAACTGGCGCGTGTAGCGGATGACGTCGACGAAATGCTGGGCGCCGCCGTCACGCAGGTCGTCGCGGTCGACGCTGGTAATGACCACATATTTGAGCTTGAGCGCGGCGACCGATTCGGCCAGTTCGCGCGGTTCGTCCGGGTTGGGCGGCAGGGGTACCCCATGACCGACATCGCAGAACGGGCAGCGCCGGGTGCAGATGTCGCCGAGGATCATGAAGGTCGCGGTGCCGCGGCCGAAGCATTCGCCGATGTTGGGGCAGGTGGCTTCCTCGCAGACGGTGTGCAGCTTNCNTTCGCGCAGCATGGCCTTGATTTCGCCGAAGCGCCCGGCGCTGTTGCCGGCCTTGACGCGNATCCAGTCCGGCTTCTTCAGCGGNTGGTCGACCGGCACGATCTTGATCGGGATGCGNGCGGTTTTCAGTTCGCCCTTTTGCTTGACGCCTTTTTGCTTCGCGCTGCCGTTGTTGTCAGCCATGTTGCTTGTCCAGTTGCTGTAGCAAGTGTTGAGAGAGTCGCTCGCCGGCCTCGTGAGCGGAGAGCGGAATGTTGAGGTTTTTGGTCTGGGTGACTTTCAGGCCAGCATAGCCGCAAGGATTGATCGCCGCAAAGGGGGAAAGATCCATATCGACATTGAGCGACAAGCCGTGGTAGCTGCAACTGTTCTTTATTTTCAGACCGAGGGCGGCGACCTTGGCTTCGCCGACGTAGACGCCCGGCGCACCGGCGCGCCGCTCGGCTTGGACGCCATGCGCCGCCAGAAAGTCGATCACCCCTTGCTCGATGGCGGTGACCAGTTCGCGCACCTTGATCTTCAGCCGGGCCAGGTCGAGCAGCAGGTAGATCACGACCTGGCCGGGGCCGTGGTAGGTGACCTGGCCGCCGCGGTCGATCTTGACGATGGGGATGCCGAGATCTTCCAGAACATGTTCGGGCTTGCCGGCCTGGCCCAGCGTGAACACCGGCGGGTGCTCGACGATCCACAGTTCGTCGGGTGTTTCCGGCGTCCGGCTGGCCGTGAATTCCTGCATGGCGCGCCAGGTTGGCTCGTACTCGACCCGGCCCAGGCGGCGAACGTCCATCCTTAAAGGACTACCTTGACCAGCGGGTGCGAACTCAGGTCGGTGTATAGCGCGTCGAGTTGCGGCTTCGAGGTGGCGACCACGGTACACGTCAGGCTCAGGTAGTTGCCGCCGGAACTGGCGCGCATTTCCATGCTGGCCCCGTCGAAGTCCGGGGCGTGCCGGGTGACGATCTCGAGGACCACCTGGGCGAGTTCATCCTGCGCCTTGCCCATGATCTTCAGGGGAAAGTCGCAGGGGAATTCGAGGAGGGTGTCCTTGTANGAAGCCATCTCAGCCTTTGCGCATGATCGTGTTCTTGAAATCCTGATACCACTGCCACATCCGTTCGCCGAACGGGCCGGGCTTGCCCGCATTTGCGCCACTTCCGACCGGCTTGCCGTCGAGCGTGGTAATGGCCAGCACTTCCTTGGTCGATGAGGTCATCCAGACCTCGTCGGCGGCACGAAGTTCATTTTCGTGAATTTCGCGGATTTCGAGGGGTTGACCGTGACGGCCGGCCAGTTCGAGGACAATGTCGTAGGTGATGCCGGGCAGCATGAAACTGGTCTTCGGCGGGGCGAGCAGGATGCCATCCCTGATGACAAAAATGTTCGATGCGGCGCCTTCCTTGAGAAACCCGTCGCGGATCAGCAGCGCCTCGGCACAGCCGGCGTCCACCGCCTGCTGGCGCGCCAGGATGTTGGCGAGCAGCGAGACGACCTTGAGGTTGCAGTGTGCCCAGCGGTCGTCGGGAACGGTGATCGCGGCGACGCCTCTGGCGCGCACGTCGGCCGGTGTCGTGACCAGCGGTGCGCTGAAGGCGAAGGCGGTCGGCGGCACGCTGGCCGGCGGGAAGGCGTGGTCGCGTTTGTTGTCGGCGCCGCGCGTGACCTGCAGGTAAATCGACTGGTCGTCCCACGGGGCATCGGCGATCAGCCGCTCGACGACGGCCGTCCAGCCGGCGGCAGCGAGCGGATTGGTCAGCCGGATGCCGTCCAGCGTCGCCTGCAACCGTGTCAGGTGCTCGGCGAGGCGGAAGGGGCGGCGCGAGTAGACGGGGATCAGTTCATAGACCCCGTCGCCGTAGAGAAAGCCGCGGTCGAGCGGCGAAATGCCGGCTTCCACCAGCGGCAGAAAGCGGCCATTCAGATAGACGGGGTCGGCGACGTAAGGGGTCATGCTCAGTTGAACCAGAGTTTCACGGAATCCACGGTACGACCCAGGATGCCGGCGAGCGCCACGTTTTCAAGTGCCGTCACCGGATATTCGCCATAGACCTTGCCNTCGATCACGACCTTCATNGTGCCGAGNTTCTGNCCGGCCTCGATCGGCGCGATCAGGCGCGCTTGCGGCGTGAACTCGCTCTTGANCTTGTCGGNGTAGCCCCGCGGCACGGCGATCGAGAAGTCGTAGGTGAAGCCGGCCTTGACCGCGGGCTGGGCGCCCTTCCAGACGCGCAGGCTATCGACCGGCTGGCCCTTGGCGAACAAGGTGACCGAGTCATAGGACTGGAAGCCCCAGTTGAGCAGCTTGAGCGACTCGCTGGCGCGCGTGGCATCGGACTTGGTGCCGAGGACGACCGACAGCAGGCGGCGCTTGTCGCGTAACGAAGAGGAAATAAGGCAGTAGCCGGCGGCTTCGGTGTGGCCGGTCTTGACGCCGTCGACCGAGGAATCGATGTACAGCAGGCGATTGCGGTTGGGCTGGGTGATGTTGTTGTAGCGGAATTCCTTCATCGAGTAGTAGCGCTTGTACTCCTCGGGGAAATCGCGGATCAGCGCGCTGGCCAGGGTCGCCAGATCGCGCGCCGTGGTGTACAGCTGCGGGTCGGGCAGGCCGGTGGAATTGGTGAAGTTGGAGGAGGTCATGCCGAGGCGCTTGGCCTCGCGGTTCATCATCTGCGCGAAGCTCTCCTCGCTGCCGGCGATCGCTTCGGCCAGCGCGACGCAGGCATCGTTGCCGGACTGGACGATCATGCCCTTGATCAGGTCATCGACCGGCACCTGCGTGTCGACGCGGATGAACATCTTCGAGCCGCCGGTCTTCCACGCCTTTTGCGAAACGGTGACCGGCGTGTCGAGGGCGATGGTCTTCTGGCGCAGCGCGGCGAAGGTCAGGTAGGCGGTCATCAGCTTGGTCAGCGAGGCCGGTTCGATGCGCTCGTCCGGCTTTTCCGCGGTCAACACCTGGCCGGAGCCCATTTCCAGCAGCAACCAGGATCTGGCGGCGAGGGTTGGCGGGACGGGAAGTTGCTGGGCCAGGGCCTGGGCGGCGCAAATCAGGCCGAGTGCGAGGACGACGATATGGCGGAACGGCGACATGAGTTTTCTGCTTTGCAATGCATTGGGGGACACGGATTATACCCCGTGCCCCGGGACGCCTCCGGGCGCAGCGGCGCAAAGCACCTCGATGGCCGGATGGCGGATGCGTCGCTCGTTGGAGATGGCGTAGATCTGCTCGCTGACGCCGGCCATTTCGCCCAGCGGCATGGCGTCGAGCTGATTGGCGACCTGCCCGGCCAGGACCAGCGGCGCCGGGAAAAAGCCGAGGCCGGCGCGCCCGAAGGTGGTCAGCAGGGCGCTGTCCTGAAACTCGCCGACGATGCGCGGACGGACACCAACCCCTTCGATCCAGCGGTCGATGCGGCCGCGCAGCGCGTTCTGACGGGTCGGCAGGAACAGTGGCGCATCGTTGAGGCTTGCCGGGTAACCCCGGGCATAGCGCTCGACGAGGGCCGCGCTGCCGAACAGGCCGGCGGCGAAGTCCCCGAGCTGCGTGCTGAAGACCTTCAGGTTGCCGCCGGTCGGCGCCGGGCGGTCGGTCAGGACGAGATCGATGTGATGCAACGCCAGTTCCGCCAGCAAGGGCTCGAAACCGCCCTCGCTGCAGATCAGGCGCACGTCTTCGGGCATCGAGAGCACGGATTCCAGCAGTTGATAGGCCAACAGCTTGGGAATGCCATCGGAAATCCCGGCGCGCAGGCGCAGCACGTTGCCGCTGTCAGCCGTCCGCACCGCTTCCTCGAGCGCCTCGCCAAGCTCGAAGATCTGATCGGCGTAGGCGAGTGCCGCCCGTCCGGCGTCACTCAAGGCAAGGCCGCGCCCCTGGCTGACGAACAGCGCCTTGCCCAGATTGCGCTCGAGCAGGGAAAGCTGGCCGCTGATGGTCTGCACGGCGACGCCGAGGCGCTCGGCGGCGCGCGTCATGCTCCCTTCGTGCGCGACGACCCAGAAGTAATGCAGGTGCTTGTAATTCAGGTTGGCCATGAATTATCCATAAAAACGGAAACGTTGTTCAGTATAACGTAGATTTTACGGGATAGTTAACGCACTATAATGGCGCCGTTTGTTATCCCGATGGAGTCCATCATGAAACGTGTAATTCTCTTTCTTGCAACCAACCTCGCGGTAATGCTGGTACTCGGGCTGGCCGCCAACCTGCTCGGCGTCGATCGCTTCCTGACCGAGAATGGCCTTAATCTTGGCATGCTGCTCGCCTTCTCGGGCCTGATCGGCTTCGGCGGTGCCTTCATTTCGCTGGCGATGTCGAAATTCATGGCCAAGCGCAGTGTCGGCGCACACGTCATCGAATCCCCCAGCAACTCGACGGAGGTCTGGCTGGTCGATACCGTCGCCCGCCTCGCCAGGGACGCCAATCTGGCGATGCCGGAAGTGGCCATTTACGAGGGTGAGCCGAATGCCTTCGCCACCGGCGCGACGAAAAACAGCTCGCTGGTCGCGGTGTCAACAGGCCTGCTGCAAAGCATGACCCGCGAGGAAGCCGAGGCGGTGCTGGCGCACGAGGTCGCGCACATCGCCAACGGCGACATGGTGACGCTGACCCTGATCCAGGGCGTGGTCAACACCTTCGTCATCTTCCTCTCGCGCATCGTCGGCTATGCGGTCGACTCCTTCCTGCGCCGGGGTTCCGACAGCAGCGGCCCCGGTGTCGGCTACCTGGTCGCCAGCATGGTCAGTCAGGTCATCTTCGGCGTTCTGGCCAGCATGATCGTCGCCTGGTTCTCGCGCCAGCGAGAATTCCGGGCCGACGCCGGCGCCGCGCAACTGATGCGTTCGCCGGTGCCGATGCAGAACGCATTGCGCCGTCTCGGCAACCTGCATACCGAGCCGTTGCCGCAGAGCATGGCCGCTTCCGGCATCGTCGACGGGCCGGGCTTCATGGCGCTGCTCGCCACGCACCCGCCGCTCGAAGCGCGTATCGCGGCGCTTGGTCGGGTCTGAGCATGGCACGTGTTTTGCTAACGTTATGCCAATGATTCGCTACTCAAGAATGCTTGCCATCGCCTGCGGCCTCGCTGCTTCGCCGGTCTTTGCCCAGGTTCCATACGACCTGCCCCGCCTGGAGGCGCTGGCCATGGAGTCGAGNCGGGCCATGCTGGCTTCGCGCGATCAGGTGACAGCGGCACGCTTCGCCGTCGACAGCGCGGCGGCTTTTCCGAACCCCGAGATCGAGTACCTCGGTGGCCGCGCTAGTGCCCGCAATCCCGGGGGCACGTCGGGAAATGCCAGTACGGTCACGCTGACGCAGCCGCTCGACATGCCGTGGCGGCGCTCGGCCCGCATCGGTGCCGCCGAGGCCGGGCTGGAGGCGACAAGCGCAGCGACCCGCGCCTTCGAAGCAGATCTCTTGGCGCGTGTGCGGGGGCGTTATTTCGAAGTGCTGCGGCGCGAGGCGGAACTGAAGAATGCTCAGGAAGACAGCGCTGCGATGGAGAGTGTGCGCGCTCGCATTGCCAAGCGCGTCGAGACCGGCGACGCGGCTCGCTTCGAACTGATCAAGGCTGACGCCGAAGCCTTGAATGCGCAGAAGACGGCACAGGCGGCGGGCTTCCGGGTCGATCAGGCGCGTTCGCTGTTGCGCCAATCTGTCGGCGGCGCTTTGCCTGCTGAATTTACCCTGAGTGGTCGCCTTGGCGATGTGCCTGCGCTGCAGCCGCTCGACGGCCTACGCAAACAACTGGGCGAGAGCAGCCCCGAATTGGCGCGCGCGCGCGCCGAAACGGTGCGTGCCGAACGCCAGCTTGACCTTGAGCGTGCCCAGCGCTGGCCGAATCTCGCCTTGAAGGCAGCAGTGAATGAAGACCCGGACATGCGCGCTTCCCAATTGGGTGTGGTGATGACGATTCCGCTCTGGGACCGCCGGAGCGGTCCGGTCGGCGAAGCCGCCGCGCAACTTTCACGGGCGCGCAATGAATTGCAGGCACAGGAGTTTTCGCTGGCCCAGACCCTGGAGGTCGCCTACCAGCAATACGAGATTGCCCAGGCGCAGGTGGTCGCGCTCGAATCGGGCATTGTCAAACAGGCCGAGGCGGCCCTGAAAGTTGCCCAAGCCGCCTATCGCTTCGGCGAGCGTGGCTTTCTCGAAGTGCTCGATGCCCAGCGCGTCTTTCGTGCAGCGCGTTCCGAGCTGACCACGGCGCGCTACGAACT
>Ga0031658_1000112_pt1 | contig 12395 bp, 10 predicted proteins | sample FrelakmetPLP11PL_FD_55179 | JGI IMG/M metagenome (GOLD analysis project Ga0031658, IMG submission 55179) | Freshwater lake sediment microbial communities from the University of Notre Dame, USA, for methane emissions studies - PLP11 PL | ecosystem: Environmental > Aquatic > Freshwater > Lake >...
GGTGCCGAGAAACAGCGCGAGCATCAGCGAAAGGAAATCGAGTTTCGATGCGATCCTATCGTCGCGCACGCCCTTGAATGTCGGGCTCGAACCAGGCAGCAACAGGTCAGCGCCCTTTCGCTCGACCGGCGTGAATGTCGTTGCGCCAGCCGCGTCCGTGCCCTTCTTCCAAGTGGTCACCGTCGACTTCGAAAAGGTCTCAATGAACGCAATTGGTCCAAGCGGCCCAGTNGCGCGCACGCCGNCGGGAAGTTGNGCGATGCTGCCGAAACCGATGCCGTGTGCGGCGCGCAGCTTGGTGTCCAGTTGATTCTCCGCGGAGAGCGGCGAACCATTCACGATCACCCCCGACGCGTCCTTGCGATAGGACTGCACCTCGTCCTGGCCGATCGGCGTGGTGGGCAGGGAAAACCCGCGCTCCAGAATGAGGAACATCACCAGTGCACAAACCACCACAAGCATCGTGCCCTTGATGAACTGCACCCAGGTGGTGCTGACCATTCCGGCGGTTGCGACGATACTCGTCACCACAACGCCCACCATCACCACGCCCGCCCAGTGCGGTAGTCCGAGCAGCGGCTTCACGAGCGCGCCCGCCCCGACCATTTGCGGCACCAAGTAGAAAAGCGAAATCACCAGCGTTGAGATCGCGGCCACCAACTTCAGACCCCGCGAATTGAACTTCGAGTTCAGCGCGTCGGCGAGTGTGTATTTGCCGAGCCGCTTTACCGGCTCGGCGATCACGAACAGCGCGACGATCCAACCCGCGAGATAGCCGATCGAATACAAAAAGCCGTCGTATCCGAAGAATGCAATCATTCCGCAGATGCCGAGAAAGCTGGCTGCGGAAAGGTAGTCGCCCGCGAAAGCAACGCCATTGACGAACCAGCCGACTTGCCCGTGGGCCACGAAGTAACCGCCAGCGCTTTGAGCGCGCGAGCCGAGCCAGGCGCTCAACCCGATCACTCCGAGCACGAACGCTGCGAAGATCGACACCGCCAGTATGCTCGTCTCGTAGTTCACTTCTGAGCTCCGTCCAGTGGTGTCCTTGCGAGGGTCGCATAGAGCACCGCCAGCACGAACGCCCCGATGATCAGCCCGAAGCCGGCGACGATGCCCCACGGCACACCGGCCACTGCTTCGCTCGCAAGCCCGCCAACGGGCACTCCACCCGCAAAGGTTGCGAACGCGGCCACTGCGACGAATGCGGCGTAACCGATGCAATACACGGAAAAGAGCAGCGGACCCCACCAATCGACCATACTGCGCCCCGCAGTACTGACGCTCTCGCTGCGGCCGCTCACGAGGTGCCTCGCGCAGTCAACTGCTCAAGTGCGCGGTTGGCCAGTTGACCGATCGCCGCGATCACGGCGACGGAAAGCGCGATCCCTGTGAAAAACAACCAACTCGGAGTCTCGTTGTAGACGGTCGCGATGTCGGTCGCGCCGCCAGCACGGGCCGCTGATGCGAGCAAGCAGACGATTGCCGTCCGAGGAAACATGCCGATCGGCGTCGCGGCCATGACAAGCCAAAACGGAATGCGCGTGGCGCTGAGCGCGTAGTTGGTCAGCGCAAACGGCGAACTGGGCGGCAGTCGCAGCAGCGTCACAATCAGGAAGGTTCGCTTCGTCGACCCGCGCGCGAGTGCGTCACGAATGACCCGCCCCTTCGGATGCCGATCGATCCATCCGTCCACACTCCGCCCGGTCACCATGCGCACGACGATGTAGCCAATCGCGGCGCCTCCAGTGAACCCGATGATCGCGCCGGTGAGGCCGAGATTCATGCCGAAGACCCAACCGCCGAGAAACGCCTGCGAATAGGTGGGCAGGAATCCGAGGCCAGCCGTGACGGCGAAGATGGCCACATAGACCCAGAATCCCCAGTTCGGATCCTCGCTGAGGAAGTCGGCGATGTTGGCGAGATCGTAGAAAATGTAGAACCCCGCAAGAGGCGGCAGCAGCACCCACGCCACACCCAGTACTCCGCTCGCAAAGAGACGCGAATCCCGTTTCTTTTGCGGGGGGCCAGGGAGGGCGGTCGGCGGCGTGATCGGCGCGGGACCGTCCCCGTCTTGCTGCGTGGGGTAGGAGTTGGGACTCTCGCTCATTCCGCGCAGCGTACGAAACGCGCGCAAGGCATGCATCCTGCGCGAACCGCGCCCAGTTTGGCCCCGCGCTTCTGCTCCAGATACGACCACTTTGCCGATACCGACGACCGCCCTTCCCAACGGGCTCGGAGAATTTCCATGCGTACGACGACTGCCTTCAACGCCCGCCTGTCCACCCTGATCCTCGCCACTGGTTTCATCAGCGCCACAGTTGGCTGCACCACGCGTTCACAGGTCTTCGAGGGCTACGGCGACGACCAACTTTGGACTGCGATGGTCGCCTCCGCCCAAAAACCAACCTATGACGACTGGCGAGTCATGGACAATGAGGTCTATGTCGATCAGGCGACTCGCCGGATCGAGGTCTACCGTGTCCTCAAGCGCACGCTCGTGACTCCGTACTCAACGCCGCGGCAGGAGGAGCGCGAGTGGAAGTTTCAGATCGCCCTCGGTCGCGACCCCGAACTCGACTCGCCGACGGTCGACTTCACGGCACGCCAATTGGTCGTCCCCGCGTATGTCTGGACCGAGGCCGACAAGTTCTTCTTGCAAATGCGAACCTCACTCGGCGCGCCGACTGGGACGACGCCCGTGGAAGGCTCGACGCCTGCGCCGCAAGCCATTCCTGCTCCTGCCGCAGAAGCTGTTCCCGCGCCAGTTCCTGAGGCCGTTCCTGAGGCCGTTCCTGAGGCCGCGCCCGCTCCGGAACCGCTGCCAGAACATTGAACCCCTGAATCATCAGGCGAGGTTCGTGTAGACCCGCTGCACATCGTCGTGATCTTCCAGCAGTTCGACCAGCTTCTCGACGAGCGCGAGTGTGTGCGCGTCCACCTCGACCGTCTGCGTTGAGTTCCACACGATCTCCGCACTCTCAACCTGCAATCCCGCGCCAGCCACCGCGGCGCGCACCGCGATCAAGTCCGCAGGAGCGCAGAGCACTTGGAAGATTTCGCCGTCGCCCTGAATGTCGTCCGCGCCCGCGTCGAGACAACAATTCATCAGCGTTTCCTCGGTGGTCCCCTCGACAATGATCTGGCCCTTCTGCGCGAAGCCAAAAGCGACCGAGCCAGGAACGCCCATTTTGCCGCCGTTTTTGTCGAGGATCACTCGGATGTCCGCCGCCGCCTTGTTTGCGTTGGAGATCAGGCACTCGATGATCATTGCCACGCCGCCCGGCGCATAGCCCTCATAGCGCGCGTATTCGTAGTGCTCGCTGGTTCCCTCGCCAGTGCCTTTCTTGATCGCCTTCTCGATCGTGTCGCGCGGCATGTTGGCTGCGCGCGCGGCATCGATGGCAAAGCGGAGCGATGGATTGAACGCGGGATCGCCGCCACCCTTTTGCGCGGCCACGATCAACTGGCGCGAGACCTTGCTCCAGTTCTTGCCGCGCTTCTTGTCGACGGCGGCCTTGCGATGCTTGATGTTTTTCCAGGCACTGTGTCCAGCCATGACGCATCCAATCTTCGCTGACCCGATTCTCGCGCCGCAACGACGGTGCGGCGCTGCGAGAATACCGCGCCCCGCGCGCCGCGTTTAGCGCGTGCCCTTGCACGGCACGACTCCGGGCGGCTTTCCGGCGGCGACTTCCTCGAGCTTGACCTGCGCGCGCTCAACCACCGCGCCGAACTCCCGTCGGACGAACTGCGCGATCGGAACCAACTCGAATCCGTAAGTGCGCAATTGGAACGCCGACATGCGCTCGGCAAACATCTTCGGGGGATACCTACGGCGCGCGACCACGCCGACCTGCTGCCAACTCTTGATCGCACCCTCCTGATCACCCGCGCGCCAGAGTGCGTCGCCGAGGTGATCGAGCGTCACGATCGATGGGGAATTTGGACGCACCCGCAGCGCCTGCCGGTAAATGCTGATCGCGCCTGGTCCTGACGCATCGTCGCGAAACCTGCCCTGGTGGTAGCGCAGGAAACCAATGGTGTCGAGCACGGCGGGGTCATCGGACCTCGCCTCGGCAGCGCGCTCGGCGGCGACGATGGTGCTTTCGAGAATTTCACCGCGATCAATCTGTGCGTAGGCGATGCTGTTGAGCAGCTCGGGGTCGAGGGGCTCGAGTTCAAGCGCCGCGAGCAGAAGTCGATCGGATGAGTCGCGTTGGCCGAGCAATGTGTAGATTTCGGCCGTGCGCATCAGCGCGTGGGCGACGGGCTTGCGCCCCAGCGCCGCTTCAGACCACGGCGCCGCGCCCGCATCGCACAGCCGCTGCGCCAGTGCCGCGACTTCCTCGACATCCGCACCTGAACCAATACGCAGCGCAATTGCGGCAATCGCGAGCGATGCGCGCACCTCGGGCGCAATGCGCACCTGCACGCAAAGCGCCTCGGCCAGCATCGCTGCCGCGAACGAATCGTCAGCACGCCCAACCATCGCGCGCAGGACCTCGATACACGCGTCGACCTCGGCGCAAAGCATTGGCCGCGCGCGTTGCGCGAGCAAACGCTCGAATGATTCCGTCGCCGACGGACCTTGGTCGATGGCGAGATGAATGCGATTGGCCTCGAGCAGATCGCTCGGCGACAATCGTTGCATGCGCGCGATCAAGGCGGCCAGCAATGGTTGCATCGCCGGCGCACGCGCTGGATCGGCCTCAACGATTCGTCGCATACCCGCGAGCATGCGTCGACCAGCGATGGTCGCAAGCGGCGCCGATGCGCCCGCGTTGAGCATCGACTCGATCATCGCGAATCCCTTGTCCAACTCGCCCGACTCGATCGCCGTAAGTGCGCGCAGCGAGTCAGCACTGGGCGTTGCGGGCCGGAGCTTCATGCGCGCGTCGCGATCGCGCAGTACGACTTCGCGCGGAGCCGCTGAAATCGCGTCAAATCGCGCGCAAAGCGGCTCCTCGGGAATCAGCGCGCCAACATCGGAACTCCGCACGCTGCAAAGCCGTCGTCGACTGGGCAGCGCCGGCGCCTCGTCGCGCACCCGCTCGCACCAGGCGCGAAATTTCGGCGGCGCCTGCCTTGCGCTCGCGATGCGCAGAAGTTGTTCCAACGACCGCTGCGACGGATCGACTTCTTCCGCCAGCGCCAAGCATTCGCCGCCGAGCGGAAGCCGCAACGCTTCGCACTCCGCCGCAAGCAGACGCAGTCCCACCAACGCGTTTGCGCACATTGGCCACGCCGACTGCGCGGGCGCAAAGTCGGGAACCGCAGAACGAATCTCGTCGCGCATCGACCACGCCTCGGCCGCGATGGAATCCGACGCGCCCGCGAGTTGATACACCCGCTCGGCGGCGGTGTTGCGCAACGCGGGATCCTCGAGCGATGCGAGCGATGCGCACACTTGCGCCGCTCGATCGCGCGCGTCAAATTGCAACGCCGTTGTCGCGCGTGCGCGTGCGATCGGCATCTCTTGCAACGCGTACCACCCGAGCGCAAGCGTGCGATCAATCGATCCTTCGTCGGCGCGAGAAGCGCTGTCCACCTCCTCCAGCAGCGTCGCGTCAAGCAGATCGACCGCAGCGAACGCAGCCGCCGCGCGCAACACCTTCGATGTGGGCATGCGCGTCCGACCCTCCTGGGCGATTGCCTGCGCTTCCTCGGGAAATCCAAAGCGTCCGGCGATGCGACTGCGCAGCGCATACGCGGCGGCGGAATCCCCGCGGGCGACCAACTCTGCCCGCAGCCCGTCCACTTCGACCCCACTGGCCAGCAGCGCGAGCGCCACTGCATCGAGTTCATTGGGCCGCCAACCCGCAACCACGCACGCCACCGCCACCAGCCGATCCCTGCTGAATCGCGCAAAATGCCGCATGGAAAGCTGCAGCGCCACTCGATCGACGGGCTCGCCAACATCGGAGACATCGAGCCACGCATCATCGAGCACCTGCGTTTGATGCGAAGGGTCGAGCGCCGCGGCCATCAACGCGTGGCGGCGCGGATTGAGCTGCGAGCGCGCAGCCTCGAGCTTGATGACTGCGCGCATCCGCGCGGATTGCCCTGCGTTTTGCGCCAACATCGTCACGCGCCAAAGCCGAATTTCGTCGGAGGGAACCGCGATGATGGCGTCGATGGCGCGGGCGAGTGCATCGTCTTGCGCGTCGATCCGTGCGCGCAACTCATCGGCGCGCAGTGCGGCGAGCGACGCGGTGGCGTTCATAGAGTTGATGGAGATGATGGAAGTGCGCGCATCGAACGCAACGCAAAGTTCGGCCTCAAGTGCTGTCAGTGTCGAGAGCGCGTCGTCGTCACGCCCGAGACCAACCAGCGCGTCGGCGCGCAGCAGCGTGAGCATCCTCACCCGCGCCGGATCGGCCGACTGCACGGCAATGGCGGCGTCGAGCGCGTCGAGCGCGGCTTGCATGTATCCAAGCGACATTGCCGCGATGGCCGCTTGTTCCTCTAGTTCACCGCGCGCCGTTAACAGCGGCGCGATCACGCCGCGACGCGCCAACGGGTCCTTGCCGATGAACCAACCAAGCCAGCTCAGCGCGTTTACGAAATCGCCTTCGCGCATCGCGCGCAGTCCGGCAAGCGCGGGAACGAACGCGTTGGACTCATCGATCTTGCTGATGCGGTCGATCGTCTGCGTGACCAACTTTGCGTCTTCCGCGCGCAAATGCACGAGCAGCGCCATCTCCAACGGCTCGACGCTCGACGGAAACGCGCGCGTGGCCGCATCACTCAACGCCAACGCGAGCGCGGTGTCGTCCTGCTCAAGCGCCTCGGCGATACGGGCAAGTTGTGGCCGCAACGCCGGCGGAGAAACCCGCGCGTCACTGACCCGCTCGAATGGATGACGGAAGGTCTCGATATGCGCAAGTCGATCGGCAGCGGACGCCTGGCGGCTCGCTCCATCGCGCGCGGGGAACGTGCCCAACATCAACGGAGCGGACGATCGCTCACCGACGACAGGCTCGACTTGCGCGGGCAACGGCGCGAGGCCAGTTGCGGGCACCGAATCGGATCGGCAGGAAACCAGCCCGAACACCGCGAGAAACAACGCGAGAGGCGATACCGATGCGAAGCGCATGTGCAACTCATGTGAAGCGCATGTGAAACGCATGTGAAACAAACTTCAATCCAGACCGCACGCGCGCGACGCGCTTCGCGTCGGACTCACTAACGACGCGACTTGGCCGTCTTGCTGGAAGGCTTCGGCTTCGAAGTCTTCGCGTTCGAAATCTTGGGCTTAGCAGTCTTGGACTTGGAGGGCTTGGACTTCGAAACCTTCGGCTGAACGATCTTCGACTTGGAGGGCTTCGACTTGGAGGTCTTGGACTTCGTCGCGACGGACTTGCCCGCCTTCGCAATGCCGGCCTTGGTCTTGACAACCTTGGACTTAGCAACCTTGGACTTAGCAACCTTGGTCTTGGCGGCCTTGGTCGTGGCAACCTTGGTCGTGGCAACCTTGGTCTTGGCGGCCTTCGCCTTCACAGCAGCCTTCTTGGCCGCCTGCGTGACTTGCGCGAGTTTCTTGCGTGCAGCGGCTTCGGCCTTCTGCGATGCGGCGCGCGCATCGCGCAACTTCCGCTCCGCGAGCTTCTTCTCCAACTGCTTCTTGGTATCCGCGGCCTTCTTCTCGCGCTTTTCGCGGAGGATCGCCGCCTTGCGATCACTGGCTTCCTTGCGGATGCGCTGCTTCTCAGCTTCCTTCGCGCGAGCCGCCGCCTCCTTGACCAACTGCTTCTCGCGGGCAACCCGCTCGAGTTCGCGCTGGACAAGCTTGCGGTCGCGCTCGGCGATCGCTGCGACACGCTGGGAATCGCGCTCGATCTTCGCACGAACCCGCGCCTCTTCGCCCTCGCGCTTCTGGCGCAGGCGATCCTCTTCGCGCGCGATCTCGGCAAGCCGCTTGTTCTCGGCAACGCGCTCGGCGTCGCGGACTTTCGCGAGCTTCTCATCTTCGACCCGCTTGCGCTCAGCAACTTCAACCGCGCGGAAACTCGCGTGGCGTGCGAGGTATGCGCCGCGAATCTTGGTCGCGTTCTTTCCGGCTGCGTTCCATGCCTCAACGGACATTTGCGACAGCGCGTAGTAAACCTTCGGCAGTTCCTCGACGCGGTGGCTCTTGGCGATCCACTGCACAACATCGGCGGTCGTCGCGGTGGACTCAACTATGCCTTGTTGGCAAAGCAACTCGACCATGGTGTCGTCGGCAATCGCCGACGGCAATTCGAAAGCGACCAACAGCGTGCGACCAGCCACAAATGGCGGGATGTCCGACAAACCCTCGAGGTACGCGCGCTGATCTTTGCGCGATGCGTTGCGCAGATGATCAATCGACACCTTGTGATGCCGACGATAGATGTCGTTCATCGTGGCGCGAAGTCGAAACGCGCGCTCCTGGACGAACGGATACTTCTCGCCGATGGTCTCCTCGACTTCGCGCTCAAGCATCACGCGTAGATCGTTGACATCGACCACAACCCGGGCCACACGCGCGAGCGCTTCTTCAGCGAGCGCGGGCGTGCTCTCCCAGAGCAGGTAGTTCGAAAGCATGATCGCGAGCGGATCATTCGACTCGTGTCCTTGGAGCACGGGCGTAGCAAACTTCGGCTGCGCGACTCCGTACTTCTTGACGATGGCTGCGAACTTAGGTCCGCGAACGGGTTCAACCTTCATCGCGTCTGGCTCTCCGGGTTTCCTTCAGCGGAGTCTTCCGAATCAGCTGGCTTTATGCCGTCGCGCAGGACCACATCGAGCGATGCCTGGCGCTTGAGGGTGTCGTCGAGATCGAACTCGATGCGCGGCACGCGACCAAGTCGCGTCTCGTCCATCACGCGGCGACGGAGGAACCCCGATGCCGCACGAAGGCCTGAAAGCGTCAGCGAAGCACGGGCCTCAGGAAGCACCGAAACTTTGACGCGCGCGGTAGAAAGATCAGGCGTCAGCAGAACCTCGGTGATCGAGACCATGCCCTGCACGCGCGGATCATTGATCCCGCGCGCGATTTCGGCCTGCAACGCACGGCGAATCTCTCCCGCGATCTGCACCGGTCGGTCCGACGGCATCGCCGAGGGACCAAGCGGACCACTTGCGCGAGACTTCGGCGCCAACGCGGGGCGAGTCGGACTGGATGAGCGCGAAGGCGCTCTGGAATCCGACGAGCGCGACGGCGCACGGGAATCCGATGAGCGCGAAGGCGCGTTGGAATCCGATGAGCGCGAAGGCGCTCTGGAATCCGAGGAGCGCGAAGGCGCTCTGGAATCCGATGACCGCGGCGCGTCCGATCCGCCCGATGCACGCGGCGTACGCGATGCACCATCTGGCCGGACCTTCTTGGGGCCGGACTTCCGTGGCTTGGAGTCCTGATCTTCGCTAAACATGAACTTAGTCAACTCTCTTCGAAACGCGGTCTCGGTTTCTACAACATGGGTCGGTTTCTACAACATGGGTCGGTTTCTACAACATGGGCTCGGTCGCCAGAGGCGCGGGCAGTGACGACACGGTTTCCCGCGCCGCCGTTCCCCGCGATCATCCGCCGCGACGGACTTCGACCGTCTTGTAGCACTCAAGCACATCGCCGACCTTGATGTCGTCGTAGCCGACAATCTTCATGCCGCACTCTTGGCCCGCGCGAACTTCCTTCGCATCGTCCTTGAAGCGCTTGAGCTGCTCGAGCCGCCGATCCTTCTCGATGACGATTCCGTTGCGGGTAACGCGGATTTGCGCGTTGCGCTCGAGAACACCATCGGTGGCGTAGCAACCGGCGATCGCGCCGACCTTGGAAATCCTGAAGACCTGACGCACTTCGGCGTGGCCGAGGACCTCGAGCTTGAGCTCGGGCGCCAGCATGCCTTGTGCAGCCTTCAAGACGTCGTCGATCAGGTCGTAGATGACTTCGTACAGACGAATCTCGACGCCCTTGGACTCGGCAACCTGACGAGCCTTGCTGCTCGAAGTGACATTGAAGCCAACGATGATCGCGTTGGTCGCCGCAGCGAGCGTGACATCGCCCTCATTGATACCGCCAGCACTGGCGCTCTTGACCGAGATGGCGACCTCTTCGGACGGCAACTTGGCGAGCATTCCCTTGAGGGCCTCGACGGATCCCTGCACATCGCCCTTGACGACGAGCGCGAGTTCCTTCTTGCCCTGCTTCTCGAGGTGCTTGAAGATGTTGTCGAGCGTGATCTTCGGCGCAGCAAGCTCACGCTCGCGGTCGATGCGACGACGCTCCTCGGCGGCTTCTTCGGCAGCGCGCAACGACCCGACCACATAGGCCTTGTCGCCCGCGTCTGGAAGTTCGTCGATGCCGGAAATGGCAACCGGAGTCGAGGGAAGCGCCTCAGTGATGCGCTCGCCGCGATCATTGACGATGTCGCGCACGCGGCCATAGCCACGGCCGATGACGATGAAGTCACCCTTCTTCAGGCAGCCTTCCTGGACAAGCACGCGGGCCACAGGGCCACGGCCTTCCTCGATGGCGGCCTCGAGCACGGTGCCACGCGCACTTCCCTTGAAGTCGGCCTTCATCTCCAGAAGATCCGCGTGGTAGTCGAGGATCTCAAGGAGCTGCTGGATGCCGTCTCCACGAGTTGCGCTGGTGCGGATGACTTCGGTCGTTCCGCCCCATTCCACGGGATTGAGCTCGTGTTCGGCAAGCTGCCCGAGCACGCGGCGAATATTCGCCTCGTTGGCTTCAGGACGATCGATCTTGTTCAGTGCCACAACAACGGGCACACCCGCAGCCTTCGCATGATTGATCGACTCAACGGTCTGCGGCATGACGCCGTCGACTGCCGAGATCACCAGCACCACGATGTCGTGACCTTGGCGCCGCGCGCACGCATGGCGGTGAACGCCTCGTGGCCAGGAGTATCAATGAAGGTGACAACACGATCGACATCGCCCGACTTGACGGGGACGGTGAACGCGCGCGTCGACTGAGTAATGCCGCCGGCCTCGCCCGAAGCGATGTTGGTGCTGCGAATGCGATCGAGCAAACTGGTCTTGCCGTGATCGACATGGCCAAGGATGGTGACGATCGGAGCACGACGACGCTCATCGAGCTTCTCGCGATCCTTGAAGCGCGCCTCGATGATGTCGGCGGCGGAGATCGCCTCGTCGACGATCAGGTCGATGTCGCACTCCATCATCATGTCGATGGCGACCTCGCGGTCGATGGCGCTGTTGATAGTCGCCATCGTTCCGCTCAGGAAGAGCTTCTTGATGATGTCCACAGCCTTCACGCCCGTGGCGGCCGAGAGTTCCTTGATCGTCAGCGGTTCGGCAACATGGATCTGCTGCACATCTCCCGGCTTGCGCTCGGAACGCTGTCCGCCCACGCCACCAATGCCGCCGCCAATGCGACCGGTCGGAGTGCGGTGCGAGCGCATGAAGCCGCTCGAACCGTCGAGACGCGCCTTGCGGTCGCGAAGATCCTGGGCGTTGAAACCAACGCGCGCAGCCTCGCCAGCGCGACCAGTGCGCGAGGCGCCGATGCCGCCGCGTGCACGCGCGTCGGGACGACCACCCGTGCCGGTTCCAGTGCCTGGGCGTCCGGTGCGACCACCGACGCCGCCAGTGCCAGTTCCACCCGGGCCAACTCGGCGCATCGGCGGAGGAGTCGGCAGATTGTCTGCCTGCTCAACGCGGATGACCTGAGGACCAGAAAGCTTGGTCTTCTCGCGCGAACCAAGCTGAGGTCCAACTGGACCCACGGCGTTTGGCCGAGTCGGGACATTCATCACCGGCGGTGCCTCGCCGGACTTCAGCATGGTTGCTGGCGGCGGTGGCGGAGCGGTGATGACGCGGCGCGGGGTACCCGGCGAGGTGCTTCCCGAGGAACCGGTGCTCGAAGGCGCGGTCGAGGAAGCAGAGGACGCCGATGCCGAAGTGGCGGATTGCGAGCGATTCTGAGCAGTGCTTGCGGGCTCGTCTCGCGGGTCGTTGATGCGCGGAGCCAGACGGGAAGTCAAGCCAGCGGGCATGCGAGCGGCCGCGGGACGCAACGGAGTCGTGATCGCGGGAGCGGAGTTTGAAACAACTGGTGCCGGGGCCGGGGCCGGCCTGCGACTCGCATGGATGGCCGCGACGGGCGCGGCAGCTGGCTTCGATGCGTCCGAGGTCGATCCGTCGACTGGGGAACCGTGCGCAACAACCGAGGTCGGTTGATCGGCATTGGATCCAGTCCGAGGCGCAGATGCGGACGCGGATGATGAATGGGCGTGCGAATCCACAGAGATGGATTCGGCGGAGCTCGCCTCAGGAGCCGGCGCGGCGGCAGCGGCCGCAGCAGCTGCGGCTGCATGAGCAGCAGCATGAGCAGCAGCATGAGCAGCAGCATGAGCAGCAACATGAGCAGCAACAGCCGCCTGACCAGC
>Ga0031658_1000114_pt1 | contig 12350 bp, 19 predicted proteins | sample FrelakmetPLP11PL_FD_55179 | JGI IMG/M metagenome (GOLD analysis project Ga0031658, IMG submission 55179) | Freshwater lake sediment microbial communities from the University of Notre Dame, USA, for methane emissions studies - PLP11 PL | ecosystem: Environmental > Aquatic > Freshwater > Lake >...
GCGATTTATCAGGATAATACTTTACACATAAATCTAATTTTTCATAATTAGATTTTTTATTCCACCATTCAAGCGCAATTTCTTTTTTATTCATTATTTCAAACATTTCCTGTATTTTAGAACTACTTGTAAAAATCAATTCGGGCAACTTATTTGGAAAATATCTTCCACATAAATTTAATTTTTCAATATTAGATTTTGCTTTCCACCATTCAAGCGCTAATTGCCTATTACTCATAAAAAAATCTCTTGTTTACTTTCAAATTTATTCAAATAATCATTTATATGATCAAACCTATCACAATACTTACATTGATCATATTTCTTATTACAATTTTGAAACTCATTAACAATTTCAAAATATCGATCACTACTATATATCTCGAAAAGATTATTGTCATTAATATTACCAATCACATACTTTATTTCTTGTTTGTTATACTCAAAAACAGGTTCATACATATAACAACATGGAAATACATTACCATCACTTGCAACTAATCCAAATATTTGAGGCACATAACAAGACTTATAATGAATAGATTCGCCTATCGTCAAATGTCTTTTAACATTTTCTATATTAAATCTACAAAATGTATTAAAAACACGAGCACCAGTTTTTAAGCTTTCAAAACTCAAATTTTGTAAAACTGAATAAAACTTACTATCATTTTTATATTGTCTAAGATCATTAATTATCTCTCTAGATAACCAAAAATAAACTTCAATATTATAAAGAGTTTCTTTATTATTTGATAAAAAATTAAACAACTTCATAGGCAATGGAGCTAATTCATTAATATTGTACTCATGAATTGTAATATTTAATCTAGTCTCACAATTTGATTTTTGATTATATTCCATTAACTTATTTAAATTTGATGTCCATTTATCAAATAAAGGTACTCCTCGTGTTTTTTCATATTGTTCATTAGTAAAACCATCTGATGACAATCTTATCCAACTACAATCATTTGACAATGACTTCAAATTAAGATTATTATGACCAAGACCTGATGTAATTATACCTATATTATAACCCATATTTTTTAAATGTCTAACAATCAATTCTACCTTAGTATGTAATAAAGGTTCTCCTCCAGATAACACAATTGATTGTAATGACTTAAATTTATGTAAATGATTAAAAACATTTTTTTCTAAAATATCAAAATCTAATGATTTTTTCACAGGCCATTTCCAATGCTCACAACCTGCACACTTACAAACACAAAAATCTGTCAAATCTAATTGTAATGTAATTAATTGGTTATTTATACTACCAATAATATTTCTTGCAAATCCATTTAATTTTTCATTTACACGTAAACCCATTTTTTATCCTTAAATTAAAAATTATAAGATGACATTTTCAATATCCATTTTGAAACTTCTTCATAAACAATATTCACATCTTTTGAAGTATCTATTAACAATATCGGTAATTTTGTTTTTTCATTGACATATAAAAATAACTTTGTCAATTCATCATAATCTTGTTTAGTATAGACCAAATTTTTATCTTTTCTTCTTTCAATCATGTCTTCATAATTACAATACAAATAAACTACAATTGTATTTGATTGTGATAATTTTGAATCTATTATTTGAAATCGAGAAAAAGCATTTTCTATTGTCAAACGCTTTTTCAAAACACTATAAGCAAATTCTGAAAAATGTAATCTATCAAACACGACATCATGATTACAATAATTTGCAAAAAATGAAATTGCTATATTAGAACCCAAAGAAAAATCTGATACACTTGAACTTTCTACATTTAATAATTCAGGAAACATTCTCTTACCCAAATACAAATCAAACTGTAATTTACTAATCAACTTACTTATCAATGTGGATTTACCAGAATCATGTAATCCTTCTACAATCAAAAACATTAAATCCTCAATTCTAAAGTACTTTCCTGAACATTAAATATTGACCATGGTTATCTATTCTAAAAAACTTCTAATAGCAAGATTGTCTTCTTAGAAGTCAAATTTTAACTATTAAGTAACTTGTCAAACTTTCTAATTTCATTTAATTTTGAATTTATCGTTTTAAGATGTAGTTTAAACCAAGGAACAAAAATAAAATCCTTTTCACGCTTAATAATATAAATCATTTTATTGTAAAACATTTTATCTACAATACAATCTTTTTCTTCAAAAAGTACAACTTGACCTTTAAAAAAAGAATACAAAGGCCTTTCTATTTTAAACTCAATCTCATTAATAATTTCTTTCAACTTTTGTAATCTTTTATTTTGTGACCAATCCATTTCTATGTGAAAACTATTTAAAACAATGTCCTTAGTATTCACTTGATCATATTCTTTTGCATCTATCATTGCATCAATTCTATTGACAAATTGAAAATTTTCATTGATAAAACCAGTTTCAAATGGCTGAAACAAATTATACTTCATGGAAATTGTAGAATGAGATTTGTCCTCAAAGTATAAATTGTCACCTTGTTTTATAGCACTGGCAATTATCATAAAAACTCACTTTTCATAAGTTGTAAATATCAATTCAATCGATTCATTTTCTACATCAAATTCAAATACATCAACATGACCAGTAATTGTAGCAAGTTCTATCTTAAAAAACTTTGTCAAACAATCTAATACTTCACTTTTATCAAATGGTATTTCAAAAATAAAATCATTTACTTTTTCTTTTTTATCAAGAAACATTGTAATACCAAATTTTTTAAATTCTAATTTAACTTTAAGTGTATCAACATTTTTAACTTTTTTGAAATGTAACAAAGCTAAAACAATATCATTTTTATCAAATGTATATGTTTTTTCAATTGTAATTATTTTTCTGTTATTTAGTTTCATAGTCCACTTCCTGGATTTGTTACCCAACAACCTTTTTGTAATTGAGGCCTTTGTGTAATCGAATTATATACTGGTTTATCATTCTTAAATACAGTTGGCACATACAAAGATTTTCTATTTTCAATTATAGCTGGAACATTGAAATTTAGACTTTCTTTGGCTTGTAAAAATAAACTATTATCAAAAGGTACAACTTTAGGATTTGGTACAATTAAATCTTTCCTTATAAATTCAACTTTATTTACATCAAATTCCAATAATTCATGTTCATAAATAGAAGCATAACTTATTTGTGGAAATATCTTAAAATCATTTTTAATTTTCAATGTTTTTTTCAAAATACTTTTTGTAGATGCAAAAAATATTAAATTTTTATAATATGCTAATGCTAATGGTCTCATTGAATCTACCCAAAAATATATCTTATTCAATTTTTTATTATACAATATCAAAGCTGCACTTCCATTAATTTTCTTAATTGCTTTAGTAACACCATACTTTTCAATATTTGATAGCAAAATCTCTGAATCTACTCCGTCACTTGTATACTTATAATCTTTAATTTCATCAATTTGTAATGTACCATTATGTAAAAGTATCCACGTCTTTGACTCAAATGGATGTGCATTACAAGTTTTATCAGAATCTTTTGAAGAAGCTGCTCTACAATGTCCAAGAAAAAAATTACAATCTACAATATCTTTTGGCAATAACTTCTTAGCTATAAAGTCTTTAGATTTCATAGCTCTTTTAATAACACCATGATTTATTGTATAAAAACCTGTAGCATCTGTTCCCCTTATAGAAGTTTCAATCAGACCTTTACTTGTAATATCATATAAGTCAATATCTTCTACTTTTTCATTATATGGATTAATCCAACCAAACATTCCACACATAATAATTTCCTTCATTTAATCAATGAAAAAATATTTCTTTGTAAAGTTCTTTCTACAGTATTTAAACAATTGGAAATTTCTAAATCAATTAACTCTAATACCTGTGTAACATTTCGTATTTGATGCGATGCTAAATCATTATTAAGATTATCATTATAAGAATATTTCAATTCAGTAAATTTTGTTGTCAATTTTTGAATTAATATTGAAATATCTTCTGTTTTTTGTTTTATTTCAGTTTTCATAATATTTACCCTACCTTTTAATATCAAAAACAATTTTACCATTTTTCATACTAAATTTTTTTGGTATTTCAATCCATGTAATATTGTCAAGATTATTATCTTTAACTTTAATTATTTTTTTAATATTTTTAAGTATCTTTGTAATCATAATAATTCCTCATTTCCTAATAGAACCAAAAGATTCCATTTCTTGTATAGTCAATATTATTTTAACAATCTGTTCATTTTCCTTTACCATAATTACTCCTTTTTAAGTTCTATAATATTTAATAATATATAATCATTCACTTATTGCAAAGCATCCTCAAAAGATAACTATATAAGTAATTAATAATCAATCAGTTATATAATACATTCATTATATACATTGAAATCATATAATTATGTTAAAAAATCAATCAGTTATACTTATTCATAAACTCATTAAATTTTAACAATTAAATGAAGAATTTTTAAAAAGAAGATTATAAATAATACTATAAATTCTCAAAAAATGGCACATTGTACATTGTAAATCTCATTATATAACATTACCATTTGTAAACATTATTTTTATAATAATAATTTTTATGGTAATTTTTACTATCTTACTTGTCATTTTTTAATAATCAAATATTCTTAAAATACTATCCTATAATTGTTAATTAAAAGATATCTTATTTTTAACAAAAGATGTATAGAATTTTATTTGTACTTTTAAATAATTGACATAAAACTAATTCTCAAACTTTTAGTATTAATAATTTGTAATTTCAATACTAGACTTGTAGTTTTGAAATTAGCATTATATTTCTTGCAATTTGTATTGATTTTCACAATTGTAATTATTTTAAAAATTTACTAAATGGTAATTTTGTAATTTATGAACATTTGTAAGTGTCTTGTTTATAGCTTGTACTGGTATTGAATTCTTTGTTTACAAAAAGGCAATTGTTTTTGTGTTTTTAATCTACGCGCGCACATTAAAGATACTACAAGTCTTGTAATATACTACAAGTCTTATAAGATATTATAAAAATTTTAAGAAATTCCATAATTTAAGTTTTTGAGTTAATAATTTTTTTCTATAAAAAATTATTAAAGTGCGTCATTCAAGAAAAAACCATAAATATTTAATAATTAAGACCACTCCATAAATATTTAATAATTAAGACCACTCCATAAATATTTAATAATTAAGACCACTCCATAAATATTTAATAATTAAGACCCTCTCATAAATTTAAAAAATTTCCATAAAATTTATCTCTATTGTCTCTATTAGTCTATTTAAAACTACCATTATACGTGCACTCGCCAGTGTGCGTGTATTATCTACCCGTAAAAAATAAAAATTTACAAATATTTTAAAAAATAATTTGCGAAGATTTTTATTAAAAACAATTGACTTTTTAATCTAGTTCAATATTAGTATTGTTAATGTAGTATTTTGTTTGTATTTATTACTTACTAGTAAATTTTAAATCTTACAAATGCTAGAATATAATCTAATTAATTAAAAGTTTTATATTTTTGAAATTAAAAAATTATATTAGAAGAATAATTAATTTACAAAGTATAATTTACTAAGTATAAAATACAACATTTTGAGAATACCTGTCTACAATGGAATTTAAATGATTAGTTTTGATATAATTTGGATACCAATTGTCTTGACAATAAGTATGATTATTATTATGTTTAGACCATATGAACAAGTAAGTCTATTTGATTTTGGTAGTATATTTAGATTGTTTTGGTAATACCTATTTTGAGTGTATGGATTATTTATCTAATTGTAAAATAAGAAGATTTTGTTGTTTGAAATTTAAAGAGAAAATTATGAAAATAAAAAAAACAAAACATGGCTTTTCATTTACTAGTGAAAACAATTACTAGTGAAAACAAAAATGATTCTATCACTTTAAAAGATTTTATTGATATGAGTAGTAATAAAGAAGATGAAAAAGAAGATACTTTATTAAATAATGAAATGCTCAATTCATAAATAATTAAATTGAACATTTCATGTATTGATCATTTTGTTCTTTTTAAATCAGATTGTTTTTTTAAATTATTAATAATATTGATTATGAGTTTTTGAATTGTGTTTTGAAAGACCTCTGATTTTGCCAATTGTGAATCAATTGTTTTTGACAAACGTTTTGAAAAATGATCTTTTAAAGCAGATTTTTCAATTGACACAATCATTTTTGAAAGCTTATTCGTTGATCTTGCCGTTTTGATTTGACTTGATATTGAAGGTATCTTCATACTTTTCGGTTTTTTCTTCGACTTTGAAATGTCAATTTCAATACCTGCAACTTCAATAATTTTTTCTGATTTTTTCATATAAAGTTTCCTTTACATTAATGTAATTTTTAAAATAATGACCATAATTAAATAAAATGGTCATTATTTATTTATTCATCAACATCATCATCAATGTCGCCAACTTCAGCGCTTTCAAGATCTTTAACATTGAAAACGATTTTTGTAGCGCCAATAACTTTAAAAAACTTGGTCAATTGTTCTTGAACTTTCTTTGTACCATTTTTGCCGGCACGAACAGTATGCGAAAGAAGAATGTCATAATCAGCTTTCAATCCGATCCAATTGATACCAATCTTTGAAAACTTTGCTGCATGATCGATCAATTTCAAATTGCCAATTGTGACCTCATTAACATGAATAATATTTGATTGAACATGACGCCATTCACCAAGGCCTCTTATTCGCAATGTGTTAATGCTTACGCCAACTGACTCCGGAAATGAAATAGTACCTGAAAGATTCAAACCTTCATCTTCAGGATAATTGAATTGTAATGTAACATTTTTCATAAAAACTCCTTTTGTTATTATGTATAATCAACTACTTTTAATTGTCAAGGCCTTTTTTTATTTTCTTTCTTATACAATTTGTTAAAATAAATTTAACTTTTTCAAGCAAATTTGATGCGACATTGTTATCAAATATAAAGCAATCATTTCTATTTTCATTAAAAGCAATAATATCTTCAACAAATCTTATTTTTACATTTAATTCACGTTTAATTTTCAAAAATGGTCTAAACTTTTTATTAATATAAATTGTGTTAATTTTTGGTGTGACCATTCGATCACCAATATAAAATACATTACAACAAATAATTTGTACTTCTGGCACTACGAAATTACAAACTCGTACGACTTTAGTAGATACAAAATAATCATTTGAAATTTCGTAAAGTTTAACAACACACTTTTGTAATTCAATTTTTGTTTTTGATTTTTTAGTACTAATTGGATCAATTGTTATTTCTGGTGTTGACCAAGTTTCAAAACAATTAACTTTGTCCATGTCATATTCTTTTGAAAAAACAATTGATTTAAAATTTACAATTTGAGATTTGAAATAATTAATTTCATTTGCCGGTATTACTTCTGAATCAAGTAACATTGCATAATCATTCTTACATGCTACACGCTTTATAAGAGTATTGAATTTTTCATTGTTATGTTGCCACAGATTTGCAATTAAAAAAGCAATTGCGAGTGTAGATTCTGTCAATTTTGGTTCTGATAACCATGAAGGTGGTGTTCTATATTCAAAACCCCAACTTTGATGTCTTACATCTAAAGGTTGTCCATAATTTCTTGTCGGTCTCTTTCCACCATTCACTTTTGATAATCTACGACCAATAAAATAATCCAACGCATAAATCAAATAATAATTATTAACAACTTCATTATCAGTCATTCGAGGACTAATATTTTTATTAAACTTATCATATTTGAAATTAGTACCACTAATATGGATATGACCACCAATACTTTGTCCTTTATATGTTCCACCACCAGATATCATTTTCTTTTCAGTATACTTATTCTTAATCTTCAATATCAAATTTTTTATATTATCTGTCACTTCAACAGGATTACCATGCTTAGGCCTTAATTCTCCACATCTACCACCATGGTCAGTTCCAGCACTACCAAATGAACCAGTAATATTTAAATCAACAGATATTGTACTAACATCATTGCAAATTAAAAATTCTGGGTCTGCGCCAATTTTAATGTTAGAATTATTTAACATACCATTCTCCTTTTTACAATATATAATCATTCATGTCACTAAAAACGTACACAAAAATGTGACATCTAACCTATTGATTTCTATACATTGTTTTTCATTGATAATTTGGCCTTTTGACATAAAATCATATGATTATATAACATGAAAACTTATTATATTAATTCAAAAAATAATTAGGTATAACAATGAAGGCTCATCGAAAGCACAGATAAAGAATGTAGATTAATAAGGTTAATGCTGGAAAAGGTACATTCACATTGTTATACTTTAACTGGAAATGACTATGAAAAAGAAAATATTACAAAAACTTGATGAAGTACCAAAAGCAAATTCTATTACTATTAATAGTATAAAGAAAATCGTTGACAAAGCTATTGAAAAAAATAAAACAATCAATGAATTTGAAGATTATCTTTCTTTACTTGAACACAAAATAAAAGATGTTGTATTTGAATCAAAAAAGAATCAAGAAGATGATAACAATTTTGTGAAGACTTTTAATATATCTGGTACAAGTGAAGTTATTCAAGTTCAAATCAAAGATGCATATTCCAAATTAGACAAATCTTTTAGAAAAATCTTGAAAAAAGTATTTAAGAAAAATTATTCGAATATGTTTGAAGAAATTGAAGAAAGTTCTTTAATTAATGAAAAAAAATCTGAACTTAAAAAAATATTAGGCACTCGCTGGAATGAATTTTTTGAAACAAAGGAATTTATAAAACCGTCTAGTAATTTCCAAAGAACTCTTTTCTCAATCAAAAATGATTTATCTAATGAACAAAATGATGTAATTTCTAAAATACTTGAAATAAGTCAATCAGCTCCAACTTTTAAATACCCAAAATAGGAGTTTATTATGTCAAAAATAATTGTTGATTTCAATCAAGATCCCTGCGTATTTTTAATAAAGACATTCAGAAATGTCAATTTACAAGCAGGTCTTTGCAAAAGAAATAATGACATTAAAGGTTTTGAAGATCATTGCAAAATTTTAATAGCTTTAGCAAACAAAGCAAAAGAATTCAATTTCAACATTTGGGTCAATGAAAACGGTCAAACAGGTCATGACTACAAAAAAGATTACAAAGTAACACCTGATGAACTACATGACTATAAACATCACATTTCGTCAATCAAAGCAGACATTGAAAGAGACATCATGAATTCCATGTTTTTAACAAAACAAGAAACAAATAACTAATTCACTCTTTGAAATTATAAGCAATGACTACATTAATACGGTGCTTAGAGCTGCATAGGGAATTGACCCTTTAAACTCTGCCGAGGTACAGATTGTTACCGTCATCCTGTTGTGTAGCCGGTAATCCGGAGCATGCTAAAGGGATTGTAGGTAGTCATTGCCTTTTAATAAAAAATATGAAACGTAAACGAAAATGGATTGTTGAATATTGGTGCGACAAAAACAAAATGAACATTTTGAAAAAAGTCTTCTATTGTAAAGAACCCATAGAAGACAAAAATTGTACAGGTTGTAAATTCAAAGATTCTTCAAAAAATTATAAAGAAATTATGCCTAACACATTAAAAATTGCTGATTATTCATTATGAAAAAAGAAAAAGAACAAATCGAAGCTTTAATAGATGTTATGTGTAACCAAATAATGGTCTTTTCTGAATTTATGAATGTATTAAAGGAAGTACCATTAGGCAAACATTTATATAACATAGCAATTAACAGAGTCAAACTTAAAAATTTGAAAAATAATGTATTGGTTCGTAGACAATTTACTTTGGAAAATATTGAAAATCAATCATTACCAAAAAACATTGAAAAATTATTTGTAACACAACAACAAAAATTAATCAAAGTTGCTATGAAAGACATTAAGCACAGACAATGTTTTGAAAATAAATCTTCAAATTACATTAAACAATTTTTTAATCAACGGGAGTTTGCATGCCTGAACTTAAAGAAGTAGTCAAAACAAAAAAATCTGACAAAATTGTCAATGCCACAATCATTGATGAAGATGAAAAACTTGCCGTCAAAAAGCAAGCAAAAAAATCTGTTGAAAAAATATCAAATGAAGATATCGAATCTTCTTCTGAAAAACATGAAAAGTCTGAAAAATCAGAATCAAAAGAAAAATTTGTTAGACCTCCAATTGAACAAATTACCAGAGACTTTGACTCATTAATCCAAGGCCAACAAATCCAAAATAAAGAAATTGTCAAATTGGGTTATACCTGTGGCAAAATCATCTTTGGTTTCAAAATACCTGAAAAAACAAAAGACTTCAGAATTTGTGCATACAAAGCTCGTAAAAAATCAAAAACTGTCGAAGGCAAATCAAGAGCTATTTTCTATTTCGGCATTCCACATGAAATTGCAAAAAAACATCTAAAAGAAATTACCGGTGCTTCACTATCAAGTGTCGCAAAATGCTCTGTTCAATCAACAGCAGTTGAACTTGTCGTTGACAAAGTCACTTTCAAAGATACTTTTGACTGTAATATCGACACAATAATCGCTTCATTAACAAAATTAATACAATTATCAATCGAATACAAAACAACAATTTTAACAAATGAAAACTAAAATACTCTATCTTTGATCGCACGTCAAAGTGTAAGGTAATCTATTTTTTACTTACACTTTTTTTAACTTAAAGGAACTAAAATGGATAAAATTTGCATTAGTAAATGACAAATTTTCATGGATCATGTATGTAGATAATATAAAAATTCCATTTACTGGCCTTGACATAGCTGAATATTTTGCAGATCATTATTCGAAATTAGGCTATACCATTCAATGGGACAAAGACAAATGGAAAAATACTTCTACTTCTTTCTAAAAACTTCACTATTACTACTAAAAAAATCTACTAATATATAATATCTCTTTCACTTACATAATCACTAGTGACTTCTAATAAATTTTAGCGCATTTCAAATCAATTTACATATTATTAAAAACCAATCAGTTATAATAGTATTTATTGAGAGAATTATTAAAGTGACCATTGATTATATAATATCAAAGGAATAAAAATGGCAACTTTATTTACAACTGAGCGATTGGTACTAACAAAAGGACTTTTATCATGTAATTGTGGTCATTCACAAGTTAAACTCATACAAAAACCAAACACATGTGATTTCTATTGGATTTGTTATCATTGTGGAAAATCTGAATCAAAACGTTACAAAAAACCAACTTATGCTCAAATCAAATCTAAAACTTTAAACTTAGGCCTCTCAAATCTCAATCAACGTAAATCTATCTTCAAATCAATTTTCTCATTCTAAAAAAAAGCAGGCATTAATTAACAATTAATACCTGCTCCTCATTCTTTTAATCAACCTTTTACTTTAGCAAGAATAAAATATATAAAACAATTTTACTTGTACATAATTTTAATCTATGCCTCTTATAATTAATCAAGATAGCTTTGACATATTCAATAAGGTAATCCAATTACATTAAAAAATAATCAATCTAAAGTCTTCTAATGCGTTTTTAAATTCAATTTTAGAATTTGAAAGTATCTGAATTAAACTAAAAAGTGGTATTAATTGATTAATTAATACCACTCATAATTATTTTAACAATATTCGTTTAACAATAAATTATATAGATTTTCTGTATCGTTCATCTTCTTTACGTAAATCATTTTCTCTTTTCTCTTCTTTAGAATAACTTGGACTTTTGATTGCTGAACCAGTAAAATCTTTATAAAGCGATCTAAATTTATTTTTTGTAGCAGGCATATTTTTTTCAAGATGATCAATTATTTCATTTAATTCTTTTTCCGATGAAACAGTCATATTTGACATTGATGAATCTCTTGTATCACTTTTTAATTTTACAAATGGACGAATACCAGTATTCATTTCATTTTCTGGTTTTTTCAGTTCATCACGATAAGTCTTTAAATCTTTTAATGCGCTATCTAATTTTTCATCAACCTTTTTTAAAGATACAAGACTATTAGTTCTATTAAGTATACTATCCTTTTTCTCTAAAGAATAACCTGAATTAATATCAAATTCATTTTCATTATTTAAAATTGTACTCGGTTTAGCATTAATTTTTGCATAATTTTTAATTTGTGTAGTGTAAAATTTTTCAAACTTGTCATTAAAATTTGAAAGATGAGAATCAGGCTTTGCAGTAATTCTTTTTTTACTTTTAGGATGTTGTTTCAAATAATTTTTTTGTTCATCAATAGATAAGTCATCCCAATGACTTGCTTCTTTTAAAAATTCTGTTTGAATGGTAGCTAAATGTTTCATATATCTCCTTAAAATGTTATTAATAAATGTTTCATG
>Ga0031658_1000120_pt1 | contig 12204 bp, 15 predicted proteins | sample FrelakmetPLP11PL_FD_55179 | JGI IMG/M metagenome (GOLD analysis project Ga0031658, IMG submission 55179) | Freshwater lake sediment microbial communities from the University of Notre Dame, USA, for methane emissions studies - PLP11 PL | ecosystem: Environmental > Aquatic > Freshwater > Lake >...
CCGCACCATTGACAGAATTTTCCTAAAGCATCAGTCTCTTTTCCACATTTTGGACAGAACATTCCCTTTTACTCCTGATATGTAAAGTTAATCCGGGTGTCCTTTTTAATTTAACTGTTCTTTTCTGTCATTTCATTCTTTTTTACTGCCCGAAATCTGCCAACTGCCAGAAAAATCCATTATATTCGGGCAAACACCTTTCTGCACGATTGAAGAGCGCAAATCAGAAATATAAAATAAATTAAAGCTTTCTCTATGAAATACACTATGACACTGATAGCCGCACTCGGGCTTGTGCTCTGTGCGCTCTCTGCCGGTTGTACCAGCCCGACGCAGGCAGAGATAAAACCTCTTGAAACAACCGTTACCACACTTCCCACTATCACGTCCGCGTCTTCCTCTACTTCAACGGTGGTGTCAACACCAGTTGCAGTTGAAACCCTGCCTGCAGGACAAAATGTTAATATCCATATCGAAAAACAGCGTCCTGACGCCACTATCCACCTGCTCTATAATGGCGGCGAAGGAGAGATGTTCGTCCAGAATATTATGATGCGGGTTACCCGTTCTGATGGACAGGTTGAAGAGCAGTACTTAAACGACAAAACAAGAAAGCCACATCGTGGCGACGAGCTGGTTATGGCTGGTACCAGGGGCACTGACCAGGTTGTGGTTTTCCTCACAAGCTCAGGAAAAACCTACAGGATTTTTGATAAACCACTTGTATTGCCTTATTACTAAAAGATACATCCATTTTTTTCAAATCTTACCCTGTCTGGTGAGTTTTTCCGATTTTTTGTGCATACCATTGCGTTATAAAACAGAGAACAACAACAATAGCCATTGTGATACCGAGAACAAGCCACTGTTCCCCACCAGCTGTTCCTATAGCTAATCGTGTCAGCAGGTTAAGAGGATTTGATGGCAAAGCAAGGGCAAACAGGATAACAACTACCAGAGCCGTGGAAAAGATGAACTGTGCAGCAGTACGTTCGCGGTAATGCAGTGCCGTGAGAGCTCCAAGCAGGATCAGGATAAGCGAAGTTACGGTAACCTGGAGCAGGATCAATCCTGAATTCAGGATCACGATACCATTGATCATCAGGAGAACNAGCCATGCACCTGCCTGGATGGGCACGAGCACCTCGCAGGCAATCACTTTCCCCCAGACCATCTCCACAAATGTGACCGGCGTTGAAATAAGGGTTTCCAGCGTTTCGTGCTGGTATTCTTCTGTGATCAGGTCGATGACAAGTGCCGATGCGATGATAGCTGGCATGAAAACGAGAAGTGGGATCAGCAGGCCGTAAACAAATTCGTAGAAATCCCCGCCACCGCCCGTTTTAGGGATTTGAATCTGGACAATTTCCTGCTTTAACCGGTCTGCACGGATCTCCCGCAGATCCTGTTCATATTTCAGGAAAATATCCCTGAGCTTTACTTCGACGATAGCAGTCTGGAGATCGTTTTGCAGGGTATAGAGTGTTATCTTGACTGGCGCCTGTGCGTCTGGCTGCGTATCGGGCATATAGATAACAGCGGCCAGTTTGCGCTCTTTGAGTGCTGCTACAGCTGTAGAAAGATCCATCTGGTAGACACGGAAATCCTTGCTTGTCTGGAGATTGGTGAGTAATTGCGAGTCATTCCCGGCATAGGCAATACTATACCGTGAACTTGAATATTTCGAGAGCGAAGACGGGTCATACATCGATGTAAGCCCCACCATCAGGAATGATGAGAACATGGCGATGAAGAGTTGGAGCAGGACTGCGAGGAGGATCGTCCTTTCGTTTAAAAGCCCCCGGAACTCCTTTTTTGCAATAATAGACAAGTGTTTTTGTTTCATCCAATCCACCTCAGAATGAAATAGAGATTATAGAGGCANTGCACAACCACAGCGATGGCAATGCCGGGAATATATCCTTTTTTCCCCCAGATTTTCAGGGAGCAGGCAACAATAAACACACAGATAAAATGAAGGAGCAGCGGCAGCCAGAGGGAGCCCAGTGATAAAAAGAGGATGCTGCCAAATACCGAGTCTGAAATTTGTGCGATTGTTGCAAAGAGAAGCAGCTTTTCCCCGACCAGAAATCCAATTGCGGTTGCTGCGCAGGCAAGGAGCAGATTTTTCCACGTAAGGAATGCAGGATCACGGGCGTAGATCGTGTAAATTCCCACACTCTTTGCGAGCTCCTCGATCAACGCCGACAATAAAAGCAGGAATACCAGCGAGTAGGGCATCGGGAGATTAAAAAAGAGTACGAGGCACATCATCTGCACCATGAAGACGAATGGGATAGAGAACCCGCTTAGCAAAAAGAGCGAAGTGAAGGGATATTTCTGAGACAGGATCTCTGACAGGAATTCCCGCAGACGGGTTATAAGCCTCTTTTCGGAAAAGAGTCGTTCATCTTTGAAATTTTTCGCGGCGATATAGAAGATCACGGCACCCGTCAACCAGAAAAGTGAAGTGGAGTAGAGATAGTCGGTGATCGTCCAGGCAGAACCCTGAATGGTGAGGACAATAAGTGTAAGGGGTGAGATGAGGCTGATAACGTGGACATTGGCAAAAATGCTTGGGAAGAAGAGGTAGGAAGTTGCAACAGTTGAGAAGAAGATTGAGATAAACGAGAGTTCTTTGAAACTGCGTGAGAGCATCCCGATGAGCAGAGCGTTCGCAAGGAAGAAGAAGATGACAGGGATGAGGGGAAGAATGATTACCGGCGATGCCCTGATGTAAACAGCAAGTCCGGCGCATATGGCAACCATACCGATAAAATACGGGAATGCCTTCCCGATGATAATTGATGATGTCCTGAGGGGTGTGGAGAGGAGGATCTCACCCTTTCGCTCGATGCGCTCGTTCATGATGCTCATCATGAAGAACTGTGATGTAAAGTAGAGCGGGAAGATAAAAATGAAGACAAGGATGATGGAATCAAATGGCAAAGGGGGTGAGAGCTGGGACGGTGTCTTGAAGTCCCCCATCGAGCTGTCAGTTGTTGACAGTACTTCAGTGTAGCGCGAGATCTGGGAACTCTTTGCATTCGACTGGACCAGTTTCTGGCGCAGCTCTTCTTGTGAGATCGCGAGTGTCGGCGAAGGAGTAGGAACATTTTTTATTTCGCCTTCCGGAACAGGAGCGATTCGCCGCGGGGCAGCACTGACATACTGCCCGCTCTGTGTCGCTAAAAAGGTGAGCTCGCTTTTGACACTCTGGGTGTCGATCCAGAGCGGGTATGCAGCAAAGAGATCATCTTCTGTATTGTAGATGCTATTGATATATTTCGCATAATCGCGTTCAAGGGTTTTCTGGGCAGCATCAGCCTTGTCAGTCTCACTGCTGTACACGGTACCCTGCAAAATTATGAGATCAAAGGAGTCCCTGTTTGCATTCAGCATGGGTGTATCAAGCAGGTAAACAGAGAACCGTGCATCACTGGCAAGGAGCTGGGCAATCTGGGGGTCATCCACGCCCACTTCGTACATTCCGTCCTGCAGGTGCAATCCTGTCTGGGCGGAAAAACCTGTCACCAGAATGAGCAGGACAAAAAGGATGATAGATACCGGCAGGACGTCCCGGCTCATCATCGAGAAGGATTTTTTCACTTCCCATCGTGCGATGGTGGCTATATCGGTAAGTGTGCGCATGAGCAATCCTTTCTCTGGTTGACGGTAACTACTGCAGTTGGGTTATTGTATGAACCACTGCAGGTAACGGTTGAGTACAGAGTTCTATAGGTATTAGTCAAATAATCATCGGTGTTGACATTGTACTTCTTCCTTATCTTAGGGTATTGCCAGAACAGGAATTCATATATCTTTTCTTATCCCGCATCTGACCTTCTGGTCTTCCCGCCTTGCCGTTAACGAACGTGCAGGATTGAAACCTGCTTTATCAATTATGGTCAACAAGAAGGGAATGCCCGAATCCCAAGGTATATGTTTAACCCCGGGCAAGTCTGATCGATAAGGATACTGTTCATGATCACTGCCCGCAAACTGACGAAAAAATTCGACACCTTTACTGCTCTGGACGATGTGAGCTTTGCGTTTGAAGATGGCGAGATCTTCGGGATAATCGGGCATAATGGCGCAGGCAAGACCACGCTCCTCAAAATTATTTCCGGCCTGATCGCGCCATCATCAGGCGAATTGTATATCAACGATGTGGATGTAGTAAAAAACCCGATAGCCCTCAAGGAAACCCTGGGTTACCTGCCAGAAGAGTCACGGCTGTATGAAACAATGACCGCTGAGAACTATCTCGCGTTTTTCGGTGAAATTTACGGGTTGTCTGCACAGGAGATCCGGGTCCGGTCAAACCAGCTTTTCGCCGCTCTGTCGCTTGAGCCCAACGGTAAGAAAATCGGCGAATTCAGCAAAGGTATGAAGCGGAAAGTTGCAATCGCCCGCTCGCTCATCCATGATCCGAAATTTCTTGTGTATGATGAAGCGACAAGCGGTCTTGATCCAATGACATCGCGGTTCATTGCCGATTACCTTCGCACGCTTAAAAAAGATGGCAAAACAATCGTGCTCTCGGCACATAACCTTTACCAGGTCGAGGCAGTCTGTGACAAAGTGATGATCCTAAAACGCGGTAAAATGGTTGCTTTTGGGAATATGAATCAGCTTCGCGACCAGTTTGGTTCATTGACGTACACGATCTTCTTCTCGATAGATGACCCGGGCAAACTGATCGGGCATTCAAAAACCTACCGGAAGGAAGAAGGATTCTACATCTGCGATGCAGAGAACATAAGCGAGCTCAACGAATACACCGGGCTTGTTGTGGAAGCCGGAGGGAAAGTGGAAAAGATCGAGTCACGCTACCCGTCATTAGAAGAGATGCTCGTGAAAATCGGGAAATAAGCCTTTTTACACGGTGGAAATCATATTACCAAAGAAGAATAAACACTGGATGACTGGTATGCGATATTCAGGCATGGTAATCACCCTGGTGATGGCGGGATTCATCCTTTTGGCTGGTTGTACAGGCTATGGAACAGGAAAGANCTCCGATTCAACAAATACTCTGCAAACAGGTCTGCGTGTTCTCGCACCAGAAGGGAATGACCCTTCGTCCCTGGTTGGGCCATGGTATGCAAAAGTATTGATTATCAATGGAGCTCCCAACGTCCCGGTCCGGTTAACAGGTATCCAGCTGACAATCCATAATAACGGGAGTTTCAGCGGATTCGACAGCTGTAACCCTTACACAGGATTGTGGCAGGCCGATAAAAAACATATTATGATAAGCCGGATACTAAGCCCGATGACCTACTGCAATGAACCCCCGGGAGTAATGGAGCAGGAATCGGAATACTTCGCACTCCTGGAAAACTCCAGCTTCTATGGTGTGAACGGTGAAGATATGATTCTATCCGACAAGACTGGGGAAAACGGCCTTATTTTTAAGCGGGTCTATTTCTGATGTTATCAGAATTTTTTCTTTATGCGGTTGAAAGAACAAATCCGGAATAAATAAAAATACTGAAAAAACAATCAGTTGGGGTCAATTCGGTTTTTTTATGAAAAACGAGAAGCATCGCAGGTACAACGAAGTGGTCATCCGCGAAGTTCGTGATAGTGATTGCGAAGCGATCATCGCGATTTTTAATTACTATGCTGAAACCAGTTATGCTGCATATCCTGAAATACCTGTCAATGACAGGTTCTTTGCGTTCTTACATGATGGGGCACTTGGGTTTTATGTTCTTGAGCATGAAGCACATATCGTTGGTTTCGGATTAATGAAGCCGCTTATGCCGTTTCCTGCTTTTATGACAACAGGAATGCTGACCTATTTTATCCAGCCGGAATATACCCACATACATCTCGGGAAAAAACTTTTCGACCGTCTCACAGGCGATGCGAAAAATATGGGTATGACCTCACTTGTGGCTAATATGGCTTCAAAAAATAGATCGAGTATCCAGTTTCATTTACGGTGCGGGTTTACCGAAGTGGGCAGGTTGAAAAATGCAGGCAGTAAATTTGGCGAGCCATTCGATATTGTCTGGATGCAGAAGATGCTGTAATTTTTTTCTTGACATTTCATGTGGATTTTTTACCTCCTTCCTCTCCGGATATTTACGCAATCCTGACTGATGCACCTTTGTTTCTGGCAGATGTGATTAAGGTTGATCCTCCGCCGTGTTCGTTCATGAAAGTTCGGGCTGCCTGCTCAATTTCCCGCATATCTGTATCGCCGATTGCATAGACAGCAGGGCCGAATGAGCTCATTCCGGCACATGCTGCGCCCGCTGAACGCAACCCTTCAATTAGTCCGGGGATTTCTTGTGGCTGCAGGCTGAGTTCGACCTTTTTGAATCCCAGTTCCTGGATGGCATTGACTGACGAACCGAACAGGTCGAGATCTTTTTCGACAATACCGGGAAGCATCCGCATCAGAATCTCGTGACAGAGTTCCCGCACCTCCTCAACAGGAACCGGGCAATAGTTCCTGAAGATATCTCTCTCTCGTGTGCCACTCGCACCGGCAGGGAGATCGGGTATTGCAAGTAAAATTCGCCAGTCTAAAGGAAAATCGTGGCGTGCAACAACGGGAGGAGGTCTCACACCCCATGACGCTGCTGAAGGTCGGAATTCGGATTTTTCACCTTTTCGTCCGAATGCGTGCCCTCCGTCAACAATAAATCCCCCGAGTTCAAACGCGGCAGTTCCAATACCGGAGGTGCCCCCGCGACCTACCAGAAGGGCAAGCTCTTTTACCGGAACCAACCTTCCATAAATTTCAGCGATCCCCCGGGCAATTGCAAGCATGAGCTGTGATCCACTGCCAAGACCGACATGGGAAGGGTAGTAATTCCGCACAGTTATGGATACATTACCACCGGCATGTACACCTTTCAGGACATGATGGGCGCAATCCATAATACGCTCCTGTGTCCTGCTGTCACAACCTTGTACTTCAAGCACCGCGCTCTGGCGCACTTCGATGAGGATCCCTGGATCATCAAGAGTGATTCCTACACCCCCGTCCACCCGCCCGGAACCACCATGCATGTCGATGAGTGTGAGATGCAGGCGTGACGGTGTCTGAACAATTACCCTGCGTTCATCGAGGAACTTGTTGTACGGAAACTGCTCTTCAATAAAGATAAGCGGCTTACCCTCGTGGATAATACGGTACTGCCTACTGAGCAGCGGTTCTTTGATGCAGAGGGAAAATATCCTGCCTGTTTCATCTGATGCGGGAGAAACCCGGGCATTGAGGATCTCGCGCCTTGCTTCAATCCGGTGATTCTGGATGATCCTACCGATAGGAATATCTGCTTTCAACAGGTCATCTTTGAATTCCGGGGAGAGGCGGGCAAGAGGAGTATGAGATATTGCATAGATCAACACTTCCCCGCTCGCAGGAGTCTTGATCTCGACGATACGATAATTAACAGGTTCTCCCTGCCCAATCCCGAGAAATTCTGCGGTGGCGGGATCGGCTTCAATGATTTTTTGCACCCGCGTTTCGATTACAACCGGTTTCCCGGTAATCGCTTCCAGAATCTGCGTGACCGAGCCATCAGTGCCAAGAAGGAATTTCTGCATGGGGGATAGTCTTCCAACCTGTTTTTCGATCTCGTTTATGCTATAGGCAATGTCCATCCCAACAACCTCACTGCTCCCAGTACTACGAATAAGAATATAAGTTCATAGGATTATCGCAGAGAGTGATAATGTCTGTTTCCTTTTTTCCGGGTATTATGGGGCATACATGATTGTGGCACTCTGGACGTAATTGCCTGGAAAGCCTCCTGGGTGAGTTGTCCCCGTTTTCCCATAACGTCCCCACTTCGGATCATCCGAACCCGGGATGTCAGGACATAGCTTTCGTTAAAAAGATCAAGGCCTCCATCGGAAAAATCGTCAAGGGAAATTGAAACACATGGTGCATCCGATGGCGGTTTGCTGCTGACCGGACAGAGATACACGTCTCCCTTCTCAGTCATCCCGATTACCACGGCAGGACGGGTCTTGACCCCGCCCCGGTCTTCACATGCGACAGGAGCGATCACAACGTTTCCCAGGCTATAATTCCCCATATCCTAAGTATCCTGCACTCATCGGGCATAAGACGTTTGATTCCGCAGACACAGGATTTATGGGATGAAGGGTAACGATGCGGTATGGCACGGTGTGATTACTGGGAAAAGTTGTCACACTCCCATTCTCCCGCGAGTCCTGCGGGGGAACATTTTGTGATGAGTGCCGGTTGCCCCCAAATCATACCTGTGCGAATATCGGCATGTGGAAAAAAACTCGTTCCCTCTGTCGGGCTCTCGTACAACAAACGTGGCGGAGTGACTGCTACCGGCAGCGGATACAGTTCTGACTCACGCCAGGAAAAAAAGGGAAACCGTATGAAGGCATTCAATGGCTGAAAATTATGATCGTTCTTGAGGTTATTATCCTCCTCGAACTTCTTTTTCATGGCATTGCAGGGTAATCACCAAATCAGGGTTGTGCAGGGAAAAATCAGAGTATATGGTATCATCGTATGCCGGTATCGATGGAGATATCGAGCTGAATCGTTTCCCCTGCACGGATTGTAACGGTCTTTGGCAGATCACCACTTCCCCCAATTCCCTGATGTGGGATATCCACCACATAGGTTCCGGGTATGAGGGTGATCGAATAGCTGGTGTCAGGGTCAGGGATCACTGTTCCCATGATGGTACCCCCCTCTGTTGTGATCATAATTGGTCGTGCTGCATACGCTGCGACGATCTTTTCATGGGAGATCGAGCATGGTTCGACCGGGCATAAGGGCCCGATCGTGACATTGCCGGAAAGGGTCCCTGTGCCGGTACCTGAACCCGGGGCAGCGGTAGTTGTGCTCAGGACTATTACGACTACGATAGCAATGGCAATAAGGAGGACGATGAACACGGCACGCTCAAGACTGGGTTTTTGCATAAGGGGGTGATTGCAGCATTCGGAAAAAAGAGTTGCGGTGAAGTGTTGTCGTAAAGCCAAGAATTTTTCATTGTTTCTGCAGTCCAACCAGAGCAGAAAAAGGGTAGTATGGTTTTAGTAATTCTCTACCCACAACTCGAAATAACTCTGCGGGTGATCGCAGACCGGGCATTTCATTGGAGCCGCCTTCCCGTCGTGGACATAGCCGCAGTTCCGGCAGTACCATTGAAGGGGAGTGTCCTTTTTGAAGACCCCGCCTTTTTCAAGATTTGTAAGCAGTTTAGCATACCGTCGTTCATGGTATGCCTCTACCTTGCCAACCTGTTTGAAGAGATTGGCAATATCTTTGAACCCTTCATCCTCTGCCATCTTGGCAAATCCAGGATAGAGGGTGCCCCATTCCATCTTTTCACCCTTGCTGCCGCCATAAGGTTATCTTTGGTAGTGCCGATTACCCCGGCAGGATATGCTGCAGTAATCTCTGCGTCACCTCCTTTCAGCTGTTTAAAAAAAAGTTTTGCATGTTCTTTCTCTTCATCCGAAGTCTGCTGGAAGAATGCTCCAATCTGCTCAAACCCTTCCTTTCGTGCTACGCTTGCAAAGAAACTATAGCGTGTACGTGCCTGCGACTCGCCGGCAAATGCGGCAAGGACGTTCTTTTCCGTTCTGCTACCTTTGAATTCCATCTGTTTCACACCTTTCTGATATGAGGTATTCTTTTTGTTCTCCTGCAAGGATTTATGTGCTGTGTTTGAAGCCGATACGTTTTATCCGGCCTTAACTCAGTCACTCTTTTAACCTGCGGTTATACCTTCCAGGCACAGGGTGAAAGGTAGATACATCCGACATGACTCTTCATTCCATGATTTTATCACCCTTAAAGATCGACATTGGTAGCATGACAAAGAAAGAAAAAGTTATGAAACTGGTTGACGAATCGACGGGACTCATGGAATGCCTTGTATGCGGTGCAAAGCATAACGCTGTCATGAAACCTGGATCTGACGGTAAATACCTTCCAGAGAACTGGGAGTGTGTTAACAGGTGCAAATTGATCCATCACGATGAAAAATCCTCAAAAAAGAAATAAATCCTTTTTTCCCTTTTCCTTTTTTCTGTCAGAATTGGCGGGAAATATTTACGGTCGGTTCAGGGTCACTACAACCTCCTGATTCAAAGAATCGGGATTTTAAAAGGACCTCCTTCTGATAAGGATCCCATCATCATACGGAGGTTTACAGGGATTCAGTGAGAGGTAACAAAAAAATTTATCTCTTGAGCCGATTGTTAGTATTTTATGTTTTTTGGTTTCGGATTTTTACAATCAAACATACAAACCTGAGGATAGAACATGCGAATCACACGACTTTATACCGGGAAGGATAACCAGTCCCATTTTGATGAAATTGAGATTCAGCTGGAATCCCGCGGTCCCCTGGGCTTTTTTACCAAACCGACCGGTGTAAAAGCCTTTTTCTTCAGGGAAGTCCCGGTAGATTATTCATATACCTGGCACAACGTTGTCTGCAGGGAGTATGTTATCACCCTGGAAGGAAGGGCAGAAATTGAAGTGAGAAGCGGGGAAAAACAGCTGTTTGGCAAGGGGGATGTCCTGCTAGCCGAGGATGTTTCGGGACAGGGTCATAGAACCCGGGTGATCGGTAAAAAACCATGGAGGCAGGCATTCATCACCCTTGATTAATGACGTTGCTCCTCCGCAGGCATCAGGCACTCACTTCCTCACAATAGTATAAATTCGGATGTTCCAGGAGATGTTCACATCCCCTCCCGGAATCTATTTAGTGGTGGAAGTATGATATCATGCTTTAAATCAGGAGCATGTACGTGTGGCTTGAACTGCTGAATTTCATAATCGGTATATCATTTGGGTTTTTTCATCGGGGGAAAGAAGACCTCATAGGCATCCTCAGAAACAGCGCGATTATTGGTATCGTACTGGGTATTATTTTCGTGCTCGTCTCGATGTATCTTATTCCCGGAAGCACAAGTATCGGAGTAGGTTTTCTCGGAGTGTTCGGGGTATTTATCACGATAATTATCTTTGTGATTATCTTTATTGTTGGAGCCTTTATTGGCGACTGGCTCGAAGGTGCCCTGAAAAAGTAACCTGTTACCAGGTTCGCATTTCGTTCATCTGCCAACTTTTTTTTTCAATGTTTTAATAGGAAATTTTTTTCCTTTCCTCTTGAGAAAATGGGTTAGGGAAGTTTTGGTTTGTGGATATAAAATTGGTAACAGGAACCTCAGGATATGAAACTATCACAGGCAGAATAAGACCATGAATTAAAAAAAACCAGTGGGGTGAAAAACGGGCCTGAAGGGATTTGAACCCTTGACCTGCGGATTAAGAGTCCGCCGCTATGCCGAACTAAGCTACAGACCCGCTCGTTAGACCTAGTAATGTGGTCGATAATGCCGAATAAATGTTTTGGAGATATTTGTCTTGGAATCCATTAATACACTGGAATGATACATCTTTGAGTAACATGCCGCAAGAAGCCCCGTTTGAGCAGCCGGGAACGACAAAATACTGCATTTTCGGGTGCGGGACCAACGGTTACAACATCATTCTGGAACTCGCAAAAGAGAATGAGCGCGTGATCGTGGTTGACAAGGATGATACACGAGTCCGTAACCTCCGTGACCAGAAGTATGACGCGTACCTGCGGGACATCACCTCGCCGGACATGCTAAGCGGGCTCCCGGTTTTCGAGATAGCCTTCGTGATGACCGGTGATGGTGATGCCAACCTCGCTGCAGTACTCACCATCAAGAAACGTTTCCCTTCGGTTCAGGTAGTCGTGCGCTCGATCGATCCGGTGAACGGACAGATGCTCACGGCTGCCGGGGCGGAATTTGTGCTCTACCCTCAGGAAGTGGTTGCACGGTCAGCCATCCTACAGATAAAAAAGCAACACTCGAGCAGGATTTCCCAGCGGCTCTTCACCCTGCTTGCCGGTTGGGAGGGCACACTTGGAATCATCACCCACAAGAATCCGGATCCGGATGCGATCTCTTCTGCCATGGCACTTGCCGAGATCGCAAAGCATGCCAACCCGAAAGCACTTACAACACGGATCTTCTACGAAGGTAGTATAGGCCATCAGGAAAACAGGACGTTTGTCAACCTGCTTGATATCAAGATGGAGCATATGACTGCAGACGCCCTCCAGAAATGTACGTACCTGGCTCTTGTCGACAGTTCGGGACCCGGTGCGAACAATGACGTACCCCCGCAGACTA
>Ga0031658_1000125_pt1 | contig 11967 bp, 11 predicted proteins | sample FrelakmetPLP11PL_FD_55179 | JGI IMG/M metagenome (GOLD analysis project Ga0031658, IMG submission 55179) | Freshwater lake sediment microbial communities from the University of Notre Dame, USA, for methane emissions studies - PLP11 PL | ecosystem: Environmental > Aquatic > Freshwater > Lake >...
TTTCCGAGGCGGAACGCCCCATGGCGCTCCGGACATGATCGAATCCGGACTCTCTACTTTCAGACTTTCGACGGCACCTGCAGGCTGCTCATGATTTTCCCGTAGGCCTCGGCGAAAAGCCGCACGCCGTCGGTCTGCAGGTTTTCGCCAACTTCGGCCAAGTCGATGCCCAGGGCCGCCAAATCGGCGATGTGTGTTTGCGCTTCCTCGACATCGGCCCGCAGGCACTCCGCCGCCTGGCCATGGTCGCGAAAGGCAGCCAGCGTGACGTCGGGCAGCGTATTGATGCTTTCCGGGCCGATCAGTGCTTCGACATAGAGCACATCGCTGTACGCCGGATTCTTGCTGCCGGTGCTTGCCCAAAGCGGCGTCTGCGGTCGCACGCCAGCCGCCCCGAGGGCCGCGAAGGCCTGCCCGTGGAAAATTTCACGGTAACGCTGATGGCAGGTCTTGGCCAGCGCCACGCCCGCCCGCCCCTTCAGCCGGTTGACGCCGTTGGCGCCAAGTGCGACGAGGCGCTGGTCGACTGCGGTATCGACACGGCTCAGGAAGATGCTGGCCACCGAGCGCAACTGTTCGGGATCGCCGCCGCGGTCCAGCCAGGCTTGCGCACCCCGTAGATAGGCCGCGGCCACCGCCTCGTACTGCACCAGTGAAAAGATCAGCGTGACATTGACCCGGAGGCCGGCTGCGGTCAACTGCTCGAAAGCACCAATTCCTGCCGGCGTTGCCGGCACCTTGATGAGGGCGTTGGCACACCCGACTGCCTGGCGCAGACGATGCGCGGCAGCGATGGTCGCGTCCGTGTCTTGCGCCAGTGCCGGCGACACCTCCAGGCTGACGTAGCCGGTCTCACCGCCGCTGGCGGCGTAGGCNGGCTGAAGCAGCACGCAGGCCACCTGGATGTCTGCGATGACCAGCGATTCGTAACAGGCCTCGGCGCCCAGTCCGGCGNCGCGCAGGCGTTTCAGATCGTCCCGGTAATAGGGACTGCCGGCAATGGCTTTCTCGAAGATGGCGGGATTCGATGTGACGCCGTCGACGCCGTCCTCGTCGATCAGGCGCTGCAGGCCACCTTCGCGGAGCAGTGTGCGCGAAAGGTTGTCGAGCCAGATGTGCTGGCCGAGCGCCTTGAGCGCCAGCAAGGGGTTTTCGCTCATGATTTTCTCTCCGGTGACGGCCATTGCCAGTTGCGGACTTCCGGCATGTCTTCGCCATGCTCGAGGATGTACTGCGTATGCTCGTTGAGCTTGTCGCGCATGGCCTGCTTGATGTGCGCCGCCTGCGCGTGCAGCTTCGGCACCCGGCTGGCGACATCCATGACCAGATGGAAGCGGTCTAGGGTGTTGAGCACCACCATGTCGAAAGGTGTCGTCGTCGTGCCCTCCTCCTTGTAGCCGCGCACGTGCAGGTTGGCGTGGTTGCTGCGCCGGTAGGTCAGACGGTGAATCAGCCACGGGTAGCCGTGGTAGGCGAAGATGATTGGCTTGTCGGAGGTGAACAGCGAGTCGAACTCGCCGCCCGACAGGCCGTGCGGGTGTTCTTCCTGCGGCTGCAGGGTCATCAGGTCGACGACGTTGATGAAGCGGATTTTCAGCTCCGGTGTCAGTTGGTGCAGGAGGTCGATGGCGGCCAGCATTTCCAGGGTCGGCACGTCGCCGGCCGCTGCCAGAACGATGTCCGGTTCGCCAGGCTGATCGTTGCAGGCCCATTCCCAGAGGCCAATGCCGGCACTGGCATGGTTGATCGCCGCTTCCATGTCGAGCCACTGGCGATCCGGCTGCTTGCCGGCGACGATGACATTGACCAGGTTGCGGCTCCGCAGGCAGCAGTCGGTGACGTAGAGCAGCGTGTTGGCATCGGGCGGCAGATAGACGCGGATGATGTCGGCCTTCTTGTTGACCACGTGGTCGATGAAGCCCGGGTCCTGATGCGAGAATCCATTGTGATCCTGGCGCCAGACGTGCGAGGTGAGCAGGATGTTCAGCGAAGCAATCGGCCGCCGCCAGGAAATCTCGCTGCACATCTTGAGCCACTTGGCGTGCTGGTTGAACATCGAATCGACAATGTGGATGAAGGCTTCGTAGCATGAAAACAGCCCGTGCCGCCCGGTCAGCAGATAACCTTCGAGCCAGCCCTGACAGGCGTGTTCGGAAAGGATTTCCATGACCCGGCCATCCGGTGCAAGATGGTCGTCATCGACGAAACGTTCGGCCATCCAGGTACGGTCGGTGACCTCGAAGAGCGCGCCGAGCCGGTTGGAGGCGGTTTCATCGGGGCCGAAGACGCGGAAATTGTCGGGGTTCCGGCGCATCACGTCGCGCAGGAAGATGCCCATCGTCCGTGTCGCCTCGGCCACCGAGCCGCCCGGCGCCGGCACGGCCACTGCGTAGTCACGAAAATCCGGCAACTGCAGGTCACGCAGCAAGGTACCGCCATTGGCGTGCGGATTGGCGCCCATGCGGCGTTCGCCGGCTGGCGCGAGGGCTGCCAGTTCGGGGATCAGCCGGCCAGTCGCGTCGAACAGTTCGTCCGGCCGGTAGGACTTCATCCACTCGGCCAGCAATTGCACATGCTCCGGCTTGTTCATGTCGCTGAACGGCACCTGGTGCGAACGCCAGGAGCCTTCGCTTTTCTTGCCATCGACCGTTTTCGGTCCGCTCCATCCCTTGGGCGAACGCAGGATGATCAGCGGCCAGCGCGGGCGGGTTATTTCGCCGCCTGCACGCACCTGGCGCTGGATTTCGGAAATTGCCTCGATTGCGGCGTCGACCGCAGCAGCCATCGAGCGGTGCATCGTTTCCGGATCATCCCCTTCGACGAAATACGGCCGATAGCCGTAGCCGACGAACAGGCTTTCCAGCTCACTGTGGCTGATCCGGGCCAGCACGGTCGGGTTGGCAATCTTGTAGCCGTTGAGGTGCAGGATCGGCAGCACGGCGCCATCGGTACGCGGATTGAGGAACTTGTTGGAATGCCAGGAAGTGGCCAGCGGCCCGGTTTCCGCTTCGCCGTCGCCGACGACGCAGCAGGCGATCAGGTCGGGGTTGTCGAACACCGCGCCATAGGCATGGAACAGCGCATAACCCAGTTCGCCGCCTTCGTGAATGGAACCCGGCGTGTCCGGGGATGCATGGCTGGGAATGCCGCCGGGGAAGGAAAACTGGCGGAACAGGCGGCGCATGCCCTCCGCGTCCTGCGATATGTCCTGGTACAGCTCGCTGTAGCTGCCTTCAAGGTATGTGTTGGCCACCACTGCCGGGCCGCCGTGGCCGGGGCCGGCGATAAAGATCATGTTCAGGTCGTGCTGCCGGATCACGCGGTTCATATGCACATAGATGAAGTTCAGCCCCGGCGTCGTGCCCCAGTGGCCGAGAAGGCGCGGCTTGATGTTCGCCCGGCTCAGCGGATCCTGGAGCAGCGGGTTGGCGAGCAGATAGATCTGGCCGACCGACAGGTAATTGGCGGCACGCCACCAGGCATTCATCCGTTCGAGTTCTTCGGCATCCGGCAGTGTGGCGGGTGAGGTCATTTCACTTTCCTTGTTCATTCAAGCGGGAAATGCAGTGCCCGCCGGGGCCTTCTTGCCGGGTGCGGTCAAAAGTCAATCGTGACCCGTTTTCCTGAGCCGGGTTTGCAGGGTCTCGATTTCATCGAGCAGTTGCAGTGCCAGCGCGGCGCCGGCCCGATTGACCCCGAGATCGCGTTGCAGGCGCAGGGCCACCGTGGCGCGACGCAAATGGGTGCCGGTGAAGCGCCAGCGATGGGGCTCCCGACCGATGGGGTCCAGTACGCCTTCGTCGACCAGCCCGACGATAAACTCGGCGCGCACCGCGCAGGCCTGGCAGACCTCGGTCAGCGTCAATCCGGTCTGTTCTTCGAGGATGATCGCGCTCAGTTGCGGCAGCATTTTTCCGTTATCCATGCTCAGGCTCCCAGCTTTGCGCGCGGTTGGAAGGTTTTGAACTGCTCGGCCATGGTGGCGTAGAAACTCTTTTCCGCCTCGGCCGTGGCGGCCGGCAGGACGATCTGGAGGACGACGTAAAAATCGCCCGGCGTGGTGCCGGGGATGCCGCGGCCCTTCAGTCGCAACTTGCCGCCGGCCATGGAATTCGGCGGAATCTTGAGGTCGACCGCAGCACCCGGCGTCGGCACCGTGACCGTGGCGCCCAGCGCGGCTTCCCAAGGAGCCAGCGGCAGATCGAGATAGACATCGCGCTGCTCGGCCCGAAAATGCGCATGCGGGTTGAAACCGACCTCCAGATAGAGGTCGCCCGCCTTGCCTTGCCCGATCCCCGGCGCGCCCTGTCCCGCCAGACGGATATGCTGCCCGGCGCGGACACCGCGCGGGATCGTCACATTAAGCTGGTGGCTGCGCATCGCTACCCGGCCATGGGCATCGACCTCGGGCGTGCGCAGCGTGATCACCCGGGTGGCCCCGTTGTAGGCATCTTCCAGATCGATCATGACCCGGGCGTGATGGTCTTCGCCGCGCGCGTGAAAGTCCGGACGCGCGCGGTTGCCTGCCGCGGAGCCATGTCCATACAAGGTTTCGAAAAAATCGCTGAACTCCGCCGCCCCCNCCCCCTGCGAACCATCGCCGGAAAACTCGAAGCCNGCGTTCCAGTCCGGCGGCGGACGGAAATCCTGCCCCGCTTTCCAGTTGCTGCCCAGCTGATCGTANGCGGCACGCTTTTCGATATCCTTGAGTACCGCATTGGCCTCGCCGAGCTCCTTGAAACGGACCTCGGCCTCCGGATCCTTGCTCACATCGGGATGATATTTGCGGGCCAACTGGCGATAGGCGCGCTTGATCTCGTCCTGCGTCGCGTCGCGCGCCACCCCCATGATCTGGTAGTAGTCCTTGAACTCCATTCAGGGCCTGCCAGCACGGTTTCGTTCAGTCACGCCCAGCTTCGCAGAGAGCATTTCCCAAGCGCCGGTGATGCCCGAAATTCTTGTCCCCATCATCTTCAATGACTCCTTATCCGGTTCGCGGAAAAAATACAAGTGCGTGGCGCCCGCCTTTGTGCGCCACGTTACATCTGAGAAGCGATGAGGTATGTGCGTTACCGAACGGAATCGGGATCGATCCCGGCGCAAGGTAGTGTCTCGCCCGGCGCCCGGTACATCACCCGTGGCGCCTTCCCTGCCATCGGCCAAGGAGACAGCCATGATCAATCCGTCAAACTCGCCCCGGACCCAGCTCTTTCGCGTCGCCATGCTTGTCCTGCTACTCCTCGCGACGGGCGGGCTCCGCGCCGAGACACCGATCTCGATCTCCCTGAATGGTGCCGCCGAGGTACCCCCGGTGACCACCTCGGCTACAGCATCCGGCCAATTCACGGTGCTGCCTGACCGTACCATAAGCGGCAGCATCAAGATTTCCGGCATGGTCCCGACCATGGCCCACATTCATGAAGCCCCCGTCGGGAAAAACGGGCCGGCGATCATCACCTTGAGCAAATCCCCGGACGATAGCTATGCCGTTCCCGGCGGGGCCAGGTTGAGCGAAGCGCAATACAAGAGTTACGCAACCGGCAACCTTTACGTGAATGTGCACAGCGCCCAATACCCGGACGGTGAAATCCGTGGGCAATTGCTCGGCAAGCCGATGCGGCTGGCCAACTGACCGGGGCATCACCCTGCCGCAGCGGGGAACCGGCTCCTTAACTTTCGATACTGAGGTTTGACATGAAAATTATTGCTGTTTTACTGATCGTAATCACCAGCCTGTTGTCCGGCTGCGTTGTTTACGAGCCGTACAGGGATGACGGCGGACACCGTGGGGATGGCGGCGGCCCGCCACCCCATCGCGCCGATCACGACCGCGATGGCGTTCCGGATAACCGTGACCGCAGTCCGAACAACCCGAACCGCTACTGACACGAAGGTTCGAGAGTCGCCAGAGCACACGCTGCGGCGTCCGGCAAAGTTGTGAGTTTCAGGAATTCTCAGGGCCAGTCATTCCCGCAGAAGCGCGAATGACTGGCCCTGCTTGAATTCCCGGGCACCCCCTGCGCCGGATGATGCGGAATTTTTGATGCTTTCAATCATTGCGATGCGCTACAGTTGGGCACATTTGATGGGTAATTAACCTGAAAGGGCGATTCCAGTCATGAAGGAATGGCTCGAACGCCGGAGAGAGGCATGAGCACAACTGATATCGGCATAATTGGCCTTGGGGTAATGGGCAGCAACCTCGCGCTCAATTTGCGCGACAAGGGTTTCCGCCTGAGCGTTTACAACCGCACGGCCGCCGTCACGACAGAATTCATCACTGCCCATGGCCAGGGCCGGGCCATCACGGCGGCCGACAGCCTGCTGCAATTCGTCAGCCAGCTTGGCCGTCCGCGGGTCATCATGCTGATGGTTACCGCCGGCAAGGCGGTCGAGGCGGTGATCGAGCAACTGCTGCCACTGCTCGATCCCGGCGATATCCTGATCGATGGAGGCAATTCGAATTATCAGGACAGCAACCGCCGCTGGCGCGAACTGGCCATCAAGGGGATCCACTTTGTCGGCATGGGTGTTTCCGGCGGCGAGGACGGTGCTCGGCACGGCCCATCGCTGATGCCGGGCGGTGCGGCAGCGGCTTGGCCGACGATCCGCGACATGTTTCAGGCGATCGCCGCCAAGGTCGACGGCGTTCCCTGCTGCCAATGGTTGGGCGATGGCGGTGCCGGCCACTACGTCAAGATGGTCCATAACGGTATCGAATACGGCGACATGCAGTTGATCGCTGAAGTCTGCCATCTGATGCAACACGCCCTCGGTATGAGCCACGACGAGATGGCTGACACTTTTTCCATCTGGAATGCTGGCCGCCTCGAGTCCTACCTGATCGAAATTACCAGCCGCATCCTGCGCCAGCGCGACCGCGACGGCAGCCCGTTGGTCGACAATATTCTCGACCGGGCCGGACAAAAAGGCACAGGGGTATGGACGGCGCAGGATGCACTGGACATGGCCGTGCCACTGACCCTGATCGGCGAAGCCGTCCATGCCCGCATGTTGTCGGCCCGCAAGGCCGAACGGGTCGCGGCAGCCGCGCTGCTAGGTGCTGTCCCGGCGGGGGTGCCGGCGTCCGGGCGTGCTGCACACCTCAATGCCCTGCGCGATGCTCTCTACGCTTCAAAGCTGGTCTCCTATGCGCAAGGTTTCATGCTGATGCAGGCCGCCGCCAAAACCGAGGGCTGGGCGCTGCCCTACGGGGACATCGCATTGCTCTGGCGGGCCGGATGCATCATCCGCAGCCGCTTTCTCGACGACATCAAGACCAGTTTCTCGCGCCAGCCTGTACCACCCAGCCTGCTGCAGGATCCCTTCTTCGTCGCCGAGATCAAGGCGGCGGAAGCCGGCTGGCGCCAGGCTGTGATGCTCGCTATCGGCAGTGGCGTGGCTGCCCCGGCCCTGGCCTCCGCCATTGCCTTCTACGATGGTTACCGCTGCGCCAATGGCTCCGCCAACATCCTGCAAGCGCAGCGTGACTTCTTCGGCGCCCATTCCTATCAGCGCATCGATCGCGACCCGACAGAGTATTTCCATACCCGCTGGCTAGGTGACGGTGTCGAGGAAAAACTGCCATGAGTTGCGCCACCGAGTCGCATGCCTACGTAATTTTCGGGGCGACGGGCAACCTGGCGACGGTCAAGCTCTTGCCTGCCCTCTACCAACTGCACTGCCTGGGCTACCTGGCTGCCGACGTAAAAATCCTCGGTTGTGGCCGTACACCGCATCAACGGGATGACTGGCGCGACCAAGTACGCAAGATGCTGGCCTCCGGCACCGATGACGGAAGTTGTCTGGAAGGCTTTCTCCAGCGCCTCGATTATCTCGCCGGCAGTCTGGAGGATGCGGCTTTCTATCAGGCGCTGGGTACTTGGGTAGGCAGCGGCGAATGCGCCAGAAATGTGATTTTCTACCTCTCGGTCAGTCCCGAACTCTACGTGCGGGTAACGATCGGGCTGGCGCAAGCCGGTCTGCTGGCCGAGCGTAACGGCTGGCGGCGGATGGTGGTCGAGAAGCCCTTCGGCCACGACCTGCAATCGGCCCGCGACTTGCAGCACGCACTCAATGCGCATCTGGGCGAAGACCAGATTTACCGGATCGATCATTACGTCGGCAAGGAATCGGTCCAGAACCTGCTGGTGCTGCGCTTTGCCAACATGATTCTGGAACCCCTGTGGAACCGCCATTACATTGACCATGTGCAGATCACGCACGCCGAAACCGCTGGCGTGGATGGGCGTGCCAGTTACTACGACCGGCACGGCGGGGCCATGCGCGACATGATCCAGAGCCACCTGCTGCAGGTCCTGGCGCTGCTCGCGATGGAGCCGCCGGTATCGCTCGAGGCCGAGTCCCTGCGTGATGAAAAGGTCAAGGTGCTGCGCTCGATTCGCCCGGTTGATGTGTCGCGGCTGGCCAGCCATGCGGTACGCGCCCAATACGCCGGCTATCAGATGGAAGCCGGCATCGCCCCCGGCAGCCGTACCGAGACCTACGCTGCACTAAAGCTCTATGTCGACAACTGGCGCTGGCGCGATGTGCCGTTCTACCTGCGCACCGGCAAGTCCCTGAAGGAGCGCTGCTCGATGGTCGCTGTCCGTTTCCGCAAACCGCCGATGCAACTGTTTCAGGGCACTGGTGCCGCCAACGTCCATCCCAACTGGTTGCTGATCGGAATCCAGCCTGACGACGTGGTGCAGATGGAAATCTCCGCCAAAGTACCCGGTGCGGAAACGCGGACGCGCCAGATCGTCATGAATGCCAGCGTCGGCAATCCCGGCGAGCGCAAGGCGGATGCTTATGAGGAGTTGTTGCTCGATGTCATCGAAGGCAATCGCTCCCTGTTCCTCCGCTATGACGAAGTCAAGGCCGCCTGGAGTATTGTTGATCCGGTGATGCGTGCCTGGGCCGACGACGAGCATCCACCGCTGCAATATCCGGTGGGCAGTCTGGGGCCAAAGTCGGCGAATCAGATCTTCGACCAGGCCGACCAGGAATGGCGGCAGACATTAGGCTGCAACGGCAAAGCAGACGGCAAGTCCTGATGCTGCCAGTTGACACGCGGGTATTGGCCGATGCCGAGGCAGTTGCTGTAGAAGCCTGCCGCTTGATTGGCGTGGCGGCAAAGCTGGCCATCCGGGAGCGNGGGGTTTTTCGTATTGTACTGGCCGGCGGCAGCACGCCAGGGCGCACCTATCAATTGCTGGCGGCGACGGCACAGGACTGGATGTCCTGGGAAATCTTCTGGGGCGATGAACGCTGCCTCCCGGCCGCTGCCCCCGAGCGCAACTCCCGTCTGGCGCAAGAACTGTGGCTGCAGCGGGTGGCAATACCGCCCACGCAGATTCACCCCATAGCGGCCGAACTTGGCGCGGAAGAGGCGAGTGTCCTATATGGCAAAGTCATTGCCGACCGCCAGCCGTTCGATCTGGTGCTGCTCGGGATGGGTGAGGACGGACACACCGCCAGCCTGTTTCCCGGGGCCGAAGGAAATTGCGCTCCAGTCATTGCCGTACATGACGCACCCAAGCCGCCGGCCGGGCGGGTCAGCCTCAATTTTCAGACCTTGCGCGCCAGCCGCGCACAACTGGTGCTGGTCACCGGTGCCGAAAAATCATTCGCCCTCGCCGCCTGGCAGCATGGCGAGCAATTGCCCATTGCGCGGGCGGCAGGAAGCAGTGCCTGCTTGCTGGTCGATGCCGCAGCTTGTCGCTCAGCGCGGCTCCTGCCGACGATTCCCTGATCTCCCGCGCTGCCCCTTGCGCGCCTGCCGCCGGGCATAGAGGTCCATCAGCGGCGTCACCGAGACACCATGCATGACGATCGAAGCGGCGACTGCCAACAGCGTGATGGAGATTGTCTGATCGGCCATTGCGCCTGACAGGCCGTTATTCAGTGCAAACATCAGGTAATAGATCGACCCGATGCCGCGAATGCCAAACCAGGCGATCAGCAGGCGCTGATCGCCGGATACCGACGCACCCAAAAGTCCCAGCCATACCGACAACGGGCGCAGGACAAAAAACAGCAGGACGAGGAACACCAGCGTCCACCGATCAAGGCTGACGAACGGAAGCATCGCGCCGACAGCGAGGATGATGATCAATTCGGCGATCCGCTCGATCTGCTCGTTGAAGCCGCGCACCGCCTGCATCAGGTAGGCCCCGGCAAGATTGGGATGGGTGGCGACGGCCAGGTGCGCCTCCTTGTCCTGCAGCCCGGCCGGACCCTCGTCCGGCGCTGCCTGGGTCCGCGAACGCTCCTTGACCCGTTGCAGGGCAAGTCCGGCGGCGAAGACCGAGAGAAAGGCCGAGGCGTGGGCCAGTTGGGCAACGCTGAAAGCCAGGGCGACCAACCCGAGGGCGAGGAATTCATCGAGGCCGACGGCTTTCTGGTGCCGGGTGCGCAGATAGACCACCAGTCGACCGATCATCGCCCCGAGCAGGCTACCGATGGCTACGCCAGCGGCCAACGCCCAAAACACATCAACCGTCAGCCAGCGCCAGCCACCGGCGCCAAGTTCGCGGGTGCCGAGCAGGCCCAGACCGAGCATCACGAACGGGAAGGCAGCGCCGTCATTCAGTCCGCCCTCGCCGCTCAGACTGAAGCGCAGGCGATCGCGGTCGTGTGGTTCCTCGACCTGGACATCCGAGGCCAGAACCGGGTCGGTCGGCGCCAGTATGCCGCCAAGCAGGACCGCGACGCCAAGCGGCAGATCGAGCAGAAAAACGCCGACAACGGAGATCAAGCCGACCGTCAAGGCCATCGACAGGAATGCCAGGCGCAGGGGCAAGCGCCAGTGCGGACTGGAAAGCGGCAAGCCGAGTTTCATGCCGACCGAGAAAAGCGAGATCAGCAGGGCGATCTCCGTCACCCGCTCAAGAATCACCGAGACATCCCGGGAATCGGGTTCCATCAGGCCCCAGCCGGCGGCGCCAAGCGCGTAGCCGACCGCCAGATAGACCATGGAGGCACTGACCGGCAGACGTTTCATCGACGACCCGGCCAGCGCCATGGTGATCAACAGCAAGCCGATTACCAGCGTCCAGACAGTAAACGAGATGCTAGCGGCCTCCGCGATGATTGAAGTTTCACAAGCACCAGGTCAGTACCCGGTACACCGTGTTCAAGCTGCGGCCGGGAAAAAAATCCCGACAGCTTATGTTTATACCGTTCATTCTTGTTCTCCCTGAGGAGTGATCCATAAGCAACCGATCAGGGCCCAGATTAGGTAGCGTCCATCAGGATGTCGGTGCGCCATCGCACCAATCAACCAGAAGTGATCTGGGGCCGGAAAATCACGCAGCATCATTGACTTGAAGATGTCTACACCGCTACGTGCGCTATCGTACGGACCGGCAAGAGCCGAATGCCTATCCTGATGTTGGCAAGCGTTGGATAGCAAGATCAACGCTCCGGAATGTTTTCAAATTTCAATATCAGGAGCAAACCATGAACAAAGATCAAACCAAAGGCCGGATCGAAGAAGTCAAAGGCAAAGTGAAAGAAATTGCAGGTGTGGTCGTCGGTGACAAGGAACTGGAAGCCAAAGGCAAGGTTCAGAACATCGGCGGCAAAGCACAGGCGACGTATGGCGATGTGAAGGCCGACCTCAAGAAGGCCGTACAAGGCAAGTAAAGACCGCATGTTTGTCGAGTGCGCGCTTGGCGCATTCGACATCTGCTGCAAGTCAATCAGCATTCCCCATGTCCGCTATCTTCGCGGACTGCGCGCCACCTCGGCACAAAACTCGGCAAGGCTTTCGAGAGTAATCTGCACCGCGCGATTGGCGGCCACGACGCCGCCGTAGGGGTCTTCGCTGCCGGCAGGCACGCTGTTGTCAAACTCTCGCCAGGCCTCGACGCGACGCGTGTTCTGGTCGACCAGGGTGGCGCGGAGTGTGAAGCGGACGGTGCTTGGCCGGGTGCGAAAGTCCTGTTGCAGGCGGATGATCTC
>Ga0031658_1000127_pt1 | contig 11802 bp, 15 predicted proteins | sample FrelakmetPLP11PL_FD_55179 | JGI IMG/M metagenome (GOLD analysis project Ga0031658, IMG submission 55179) | Freshwater lake sediment microbial communities from the University of Notre Dame, USA, for methane emissions studies - PLP11 PL | ecosystem: Environmental > Aquatic > Freshwater > Lake >...
GATATACGGCCTTAAGAACAACGATATACGGAGGTAATATGTTTGTTTTTGGGAATTTTGTTACAGGAATTGCTTATGTTGTGGACATGTTGCTCAATATCTATTTCTGGATCATCCTGATCAGGGCTGTCCTGTCCTGGATACAACCTAATCCATACAATCCGTTGGTCAGGATAATCTATAAACTTGTTGACCCTGTTACCTATAAGATATCGAGAATAATCCCTACGAGAATTGGTATGATCGAATTTGCCCCATTTATCCTGATGATCACCATCGTTTTTCTGCAAAGATTTCTTGTCAGAAGCCTTTTCGACCTAGGGGCGAGGATGAACTAAAGGTAATGCGGAACAGAAAATAGTGAATGAGCAGATGAGATAATTGATCCTAAACCCATATTACTCATAAACGCATATTCGCATGAACTGGTTTTCTTATGATTATCGAGGTACATGTCATTACCAAAGCAAAAAAGAGGGAGATAAGACTGGAGGGGACAAACCTGAAAGTCAAGATTACCTCTGTTCCACAGGATGGCAAGGCAAACACAGAGCTGATAGAATTTCTTGCAGATTTTTTCTACGTAAGGAAGTCAGAGATTAAAATAGTCAAGGGCGAGAGGGAAAAAAGAAAACTCATTTCGCTACCCCTCGATGAGGGTGAATTCAGGCGGGCCGTAAACGAGGCAATGGGCGTATAAATACCTTGTCTTACAAAAAGGGCAAGAGTTACAGACAGTTAATTTGCTTGACATTCAAAGGTTAAACCAATTATATTATCAAATTTTAGAGGTAGGCAGCATTGATTATTAAACTTTCGGATATTGAGGATAAACTTGTCTTAAAAGGTGAGATGACAAATTTGGCATTTAATAACCTTGAGGAAAGACAATTTACCATAGAGGACCCCGTTCTTTTTGAGTTGCTGGTCAAGAAGCAGGAGGATAGTATCAAGATTGCGGGGCCAGTAAAAAGTACCGTGACAATGATCTGCTCCCGCTGTCTGGAGGAATTTACGTGTTCCATCGATACATATCTCGATATAGAGTTGGCTCCCAAGGAATTTGCATCCCAGGCTGGCGAAATGGAGTTGAGGCCTGACGATTTGGATATCTACTATTTTGAAGGTGATGAAATTGACCTGGATCCTTTTATATACGATGAAGTGCTTCCTCAATATCCCGGTCAGGCCTTTGTGCAAGGAAGATTGCTCAGGCCTTTGTCAGTCCTGTGGAAAAAACACGAATGTTGAATCTTGTTCCTGCCACCAGCCTGTCAATAAAGTGTTAGGTGAAAAACTGAAATCTTTTTTAAATAAAGAAGGAGAACAACATGGCAGTTCCTAAGCGAAAAACCTCAAGATCATCAAGAGACAAAAGGCGATCCCATGACAAAGCCACAGCCCCCAATGTGGTGCTGTGTTCAAACTGCAAGGAACCTAAGTTACCCCACCTCGTCTGCCCGAAATGCGGATTCTACAAGGGTAAAAAGTATCTAGAGGTAGGGGAAGCTTAATTCCCATGGTAAGAATTGCAGTTGACGGCATGGGGGGCGATTTTGCTCCCCAGGCAATCGTGAAGGGCGCAGAACAAGCTTTTAATGAGAAGATTGCCGATGTCGTCCTTGTTGGCGACAAGACGAAACTGAATGCGTTTTTAGAAAATCCTGGCGGGATGGAAATTGTCCATACCGATGAGTATGTGGAAATGACCGAGTCACCTTCGATTGCGCTACGAAGGAAGCGAGGTTCATCGGTCAATAAGGCTTTTGAACTGGTGAGAACAGGAAATGTTCANGGCGTTGTAACAGCAGGAAACTCNGGCGCTGCCATGGCTTTTGCCATCTTCACNCTGGGAAGGATCGGTCTTGTGGAAAGACCGGCAATCGCTACCCTCCAGCCGAATGTGGCAAAAGGCACCATAACGGTGCTTCTGGATGGCGGCGGCAATGTGGACTGCAAACCCGTCAACCTCGCCCAGTTTGCCATCATGGGAAGTGCCTTTGCGAAGAGCGCTTTTGGCACCGCAACCCCGAGGGTCGGGCTCTTGAGCAATGCTGAAGAGGAGACAAAGGGTAATGATTTAACAAGGGAAGCCCATGCCATGATCAAGGAACTTGGCCTTAATTATCTTGGTTACATCGAGGGGAATAATGTACATAACGGACACGTCGACGTCGTGGTTTGTGACGGGTTTGTGGGTAATATAGCGCTGAAAATAACAGAGGGCGTTGCAGAATCGTTGATGACCTTCCTGAAAGAGAACATCGAAAAAAGCCTGAAGAAGAAAATCGGGTATCTACTTATGAAGGAGATTTTTGATGAACTTGCAAAAAAAACAGATTATTCTGAATATGGAGGGGCTCCTCTCCTGGGTGTAGACGGTGTCTGTATTATTTGTCACGGCAGGTCCAACGATAGGGCCATCAAGAATGCAATTTCCATGGCCGCAGGTTATGTGAAAAAGAACTTAAACGAGTCGATAAAGGACGCGATGATCGACCATTTCAAAGGTTAAAGGAGAGTTTGTCCATGGATTATTTCCTTACAGATGATCAGAAACATATCCAGGCATTAGCGCGGAGGATCGCCGAAGAAAAGGTTGTACCCATACGGGCTGAGCTTGATGAAAAAGAGGAGTTCCCCTGGAGCATCATGAANATTTGCGGGGATACGGGACTTTTCGGGGTGAGTATTCCCCCTGAATTCGGTGGTATGGGCGGCGGATGTTTTGAAAATTGCCTCGTTGTTGAGGAATTAAGTAAAGCATGTCTTGGTGTTTCCGTGAGCTATGCAGCCAGTCTTCTCGGTGCATATCCCATACTCCTTGGCGGCTCAGATGAGCAGAAAAAGAAATACCTTAAAGAGATAGCAAGCGGGAGCAAACTGGCTGCCTTTGCCCTTACTGAGGCCAATGCCGGCAGTGATGCCCAGGGTGTTAGAACAGAGGCAAAAAAAATAGGCGACGAATACATTTTGAACGGCACAAAGCAGTGGATCACCAACGGAGGAGAGGCAGAGATTTATACTGTCATTGCTATGACCGACAGGAAAAAAGCCGGCAGGGGAGCCACGGCTTTCATTGTTGAGAAGGGTATGGAAGGCTTTTCTTTCGGAAAAAAGGAGAAAAAGCTTGGCATCAGGGCTTCTGCGACAAGAGAGCTCGTATTTCAGGATTGCAAAGTTCCCAAGGAAAATGTTATAGGTAGAGAGGGGATGGGGTTTATCTTTGCTATGAGAACCTTCGACAAGACTAGGCCGGGCATTGGCGCCCAGGCAGTGGGAGTTGCCACCGGAGCCCTGGAAGCTGCTGTTCACTATGCGCGGGAAAGAGAGCAGTTTGATAGGAAGATTGCTTCCTTTCAAGCAATTCAACATATGATTGCAGACATGGCAACTCAGGTTGAAGCCGCCCGAGCCCTTGTCTATGCAGTGGCGAGGTATATTGACAGCAATCCAAGGGATTCCTCAAAAGTTTCGGCTATGAGTAAAGTTTTCCCAAGTGACACGGCAATGAAGGTCGTTGTTGATGCGGTACAAATTTTTGGTGGTTACGGGTATATGAGAGATTACCCAGTGGAAAAGATGATGAGGGACGCAAAGATACTCCAGATTTATGAAGGGACGAACCAGATACAGAGAAATGTCATTGGCCTCGAACTAATCAAAGAGGCAGCCTCAAAGAAAAAGTAACGGGAGATTTATCAGCAATTCTATGAAAAAGATAGGTGTTGTCTTTCCAGGTCAGGGCTCACAATATGTGGGCATGGGAAAAAAGCTTTACGACCGTTTTGGTGAGGTGAGAGAGCTTTTCGCAGTCGCTGACAGGACTCTAGGTTTTTCGATCTCTGATCTCGTGCTGAATGGTCCTGAAGATGTATTGAGGCAGACCTTTAACACCCAGCCTGCCCTTGTGCTCGCGAGTTACGCGGTTTGGCAGGTACTTCAGAAAGAAATGAAACTGATTCCCCATCTTGTTTCTGGACATAGCCTCGGCGAGTATACTGCCCTTCTCGCGAGCGGGTACTTCACCTTTGAAGATGCGCTGAAGGTAACTCGAAAGAGGGGAGTTTTAATGGAGGAGTCCTGCCCGAAAGGAAAAGGCGGGATGGTTGCCCTCATCGGAGCCAATATGGAAAAAATTCAGCCTATGCTTAAAGAGATATCCCATGATGACTATGTCGCTGTCCCGGCAAACATGAATTCGGCGGAACAGGTTGTTCTATCCGGTGATATTGGCGCCCTCAGGGAAGCAGTGGAAAAACTGAAAGGCATCGCGTATAAAAAAGCAGTCTTTCTGAATGTATCAGGACCTTTCCACAGTCCCCTCATGCGGGAGGCCGCAGAAAAACTGAAGGTTGAATTGAAGAGTATCCCTGCAGGGGTAATGGCGGTGCCGGTTGTCTCAAATGTTGATGCCACCCCTGAAAAGAGTAAAGACGCCATCGTTGATAAACTCTATTGCCAGATGTTTTCGCCGGTCCTCTGGGAAGCCTGTATCAAAAGGATGGCAGCGGACGGTATTGAATGTTTTATCGAGGTGGGACCCCAGAAGGTTTTAAGCAACCTCATAAAAAGAATTGAGCCAAACATTCCCTGCTACAATGTTGAAGAGTACGAAGATATTGAAGTCCTGAGAGGTTTAGTCTCATGAAAGATACAGTTACCATTGTCACCGGTGGCTCCCAGGGTATCGGGAGAAGCATAGCAGAGTTCCTTGCCTCGAAAGGGGGCGATATTGTAATCTTTGATATCATTGATGGCAGTGAAGTTGTACAATATATCAGAGAAAAGGGGCGAAGGGCAGAGTTTTTCCACGTTGACGTATCCAACTTCCAGGCGGTAGGTGAAGCAGTCGATAAGACTGTGAAGGAAATGGGTAGTGTCAACAATCTCGTGAATAATGCCGGTATTACTGTCGACAAGCTCCTCCTGAGAATGAAGGAAGAGGATTGGGACAGGGTAATACAGGTAAACCTGAAAAGCGCTTTTAATTGCACCAAGGCAGTGGTTCGTTATATGATGAAGACCGGTGGTTCGATTGTGAATATTAGTTCCATCGCCGGGGTTATGGGTAATGCCGGTCAAGCAAATTATGCAGCGAGCAAGGCTGGCCTTATTGGTTTCACAAAGAGCGTAGCCAGAGAATACGGGGAACGGGGCATTAGGGTCAATGCAATTGCTCCTGGTTTTATAAAGACAAAGATGACCGAGTTCCTCGATGAAAAAACAAGGGAGACGATGTTCAAGGCCATTCCCTTGGGAAGATTAGGAGAACCGGCTGATGTTGCTCATGTTGTGTATTTCCTGCTTTCTGAGTATGGAAATTACATTACGGGGGAGGTGATAAACGTTAACGGTGGTTTACACATGTAAAGATTATTAGTGAGCGATCAGTGCAAAGCAGCAAATGCTTTTAGACATGATGGCCTTTGTTGTTCGCTGAAAGCTTGTGTTGTGCTGTTTAAAAAATTGGAGGTGATTAAATGACAGTTGCAGAAAAAGTAAAGGAGATGATCATAAAACAGCTTGACTCAAAAGAGTCTGAGGTTGTACCGGAGGCACGGTTTATCGATGACCTTGGAGCAGACTCACTTGATATCGTTGAGCTTATCATGGCATTGGAAGACGAGTACGGCCTTGAGATTCCTGATGAAGACGCTGAAAAGATTGAGACGGTCGGGGATGCAATACGATATATTGAAGAACATATAAAAAAATAAAAGGAGTGGAAAGCCTTGAAACGTAGGGTGGTAGTTACAGGGGTGGGTCTTGTTACACCCTGTGGCATAGGAATCGACAATGTATGGAACAATATTCTGAACGGGCAGTCCGGAATCGGTCCTATCACACGGTTTGACATTACCCAATTTGACACAAAGTTCGCAGGTGAGATCAAGGAGTTCACACCTGAGGACTATATACAACCAAAAGAAGTTAAGAAGATGGATCTTTTTATTCAATATGCCATCGCGGCTGCTCAAATAGCAGTTAATGATGCAGGGCTTGATATGGGCCGGGAAGATTCGGAACGGGTTGGGGTCGTAGTGGGCACAGGGCTTGGAGGGCTCCCGACCATCGAGAAATACCACAGTGTACTTATGGAGAGAGGCCCGGGCAGGATAACCCCTTTCTTTATCCCCATGCTGATAGCAAATGAGGCACCAGGTCATATAGCAATTCAGCATGGCTTTAAGGGCCCGAATCTTTGCATCGTCACTGCCTGTGCAACAGGCGCCCACTCTATCGGGGAAGCCTGCAGGATTATCCAGTATGGCGATGCCGACGTAATGGTGGCGGGAGGAAGCGAAGCAAATCTGACCCCTCTCACTGTAGGAGGGTTTAATGCCATGAAGGCTCTGTCTACCAGGAACGATGATCCACTGAAGGCATCGAGACCGTTCGAGCGCGACAGGGATGGATTCGTGGTGGCAGAGGGTTCAGGAATAGTCATCCTGGAAGAACTTGAACACGCGACAAAACGGGGCGCAAAGATCTACGCAGAGATGGCAGGCTACGGTTACAATGGGGATGCATACCATATCACAGCGCCATGCCCGGATGGCGACGGTTTCATCCGGTGTATCAGGATGGCGCTCAAGGACGCACTTCTTTCGCCTGACGATGTGGATTATATAAATGCCCATGGAACATCAACAAAACTGAACGATTATATTGAAACTCTCTCGATTAAAGAAGTTTTTAAGGAGAAGGCTTATAAGACACCGGTTAGTTCAACGAAATCTATGACAGGCCATCTCCTCGGGGCTGCAGGGGCCATTGAGGCCGTTTTTTCAGTCCTCAGCATTAGAGATCAGGTATGTCCGCCAACGATCAACTATGAGAACCCTGATCCGGAATGTGATCTTGATTATGTGCCCAACACAGCACGGAACCATGCTATCAATGTTGTTGTGTCGAACGCTTTTGGATTTGGTGGAACCAACTCTGCCCTTGTTTTTCGGAGATTCAAGGAATGAAGGTTGTAATCGGGTCTGATCATGCCGGGTATGAACTGAAGGAACAGATAAAGGTTGTCCTTGAAGAAAAGGGGTGCACTATCATCGACGTGGGGACAGAATCCCCGGCGTCTGTTGACTACCCTGATTTTGGAATAAAGGCAGCCACACTTGTTGCCCGTGGTGAGGTTGACCGGGGCGTGCTCATCTGTGGGACCGGAGTTGGTATGAGCATTATTGCAAACAAAGTGAAAGGTGTCAGGGCTTCTCTCATCTACGATCTCTACACCGCAATCCAGAGCAGAAAACATCTCGACGCGAACATCCTCGTGCTGGGAGGAAGGGTTACCGGCAAAGACCTTGCCGCTGAAATTGTCAGGGCATGGCTTGATACACCTTTTGAAGGCGGGCGGCACCAGAAGAGGATCGAAAAAATAGAGCGATATGAAAAGGACTATCTGAAAGAACTATGAAAATGGAAGGAAAGGACAAAGCGGTTTTTGATCTGTTGAAACACGAGATAGAAAGAGAAGAATACAGCCTTATCCTGATCGCGTCAGAAAATTATGTGGATGAAGAAATTCTTGAAGTCCAGGGCTGCGTCCTGACAAATAAATATGCAGAAGGTTATCCTTCAAAGCGATACTACAGTGGATGCCAGTTTTTGGATGAGATTGAGAGCATAGCTATTGAGCGGGCCAAGACCCTTTTCAATGCTGAACATGCGAACGTTCAACCTCATTCAGGTTCTGCCGCCAATATGGCTGTATATTTCGCTGCTCTCAACATAGGGGACAAAGTCCTCGGCATGGATATTGCTCACGGTGGCCATCTGACCCATGGCGCCCGGGTAAGCTTTTCCGGGAAACTCTACCAGACTATTGGCTACCAGGTAACAAAAGAGAACGAGATACTCGATTACGACGAGATAAGAAAGGTAGCCCTTGCAGAAAAACCAAAAATGATTATCGCTGGTGCAAGCGCCTATTCGAGGTTTATTGATTTTAAAAAATTCAGAGAGATTGCAGACGAGGTCGGTGCCTATCTAATGGCGGACATCGCCCACATTGCCGGGCTCGTGGCTGCAGGCCTTCACCCTGACCCAATAGAGTTCTCTCACTTTGTGACTACTACGACCCATAAGACCTTACGCGGCCCGCGGGGAGGGATGATCCTTTGCAAGAAGGAATTTGCCAAGGCTATAGATTCTGCAGTTTTTCCCGGTATCCAGGGTGGTCCTCTCATGCACGTCATTGCAGCGAAGGCTGTTGCCTTGGGGCAGGCTATGACTGAGGATTTCAAGGAGTATCAGCGGCAGATCATTAAAAATGCCCAGCACCTGTGTAGTTCCCTTGAAAAGAAAGGCTACAGGATTGTTTCCGGCGGAACAGATAACCACCTTTTCATGGTGGACCTGACAAGTAAAGGTCTTACCGGAAAAGAGGCCCAGGAATCCCTTGAAGCGAGCGGTATCATGATCAACAAAAACCTTATCCCTTTTGACACAAAAAGTCCCAATGTGACAAGCGGTATACGGGTGGGGACTCCAGCCGTTACGACACGGGGCATGAAAGAAGCTGAAATGGACCTCATCGCTGATTTTATCGATACCGTGCTGCAAAAACCTGTCGATGTTGCGCTGCAGGCCAACATGAGAGATAAAGTCAAGACGTTATGTAAGAGATTTCCCTTCTATTCCCGTATTTACGATCTATGAAAAATCATCGCCCTGACTGGGATTCCTACTTTATGGAGATAGCCCGAATTGTTTCGAAACGGTCTACCTGTATAAGGAGGAATGTGGGGTCCCTTATTGTAAAGGATAAGCGGATCCTTTCGACCGGCTATAACGGCGCGCCCATTCATTTGAGGCACTGCATAGACGCAGGGTGCATGCGGGAGCGATTGAATATTGCCTCAGGAGAACGCCATGAGCTCTGCAGGGGGCTTCATGCCGAACAAAATGCAATCATCCAGGCAGCTTACCATGGTGTTTCGATTAATGGCGCGGATGTCTATTCAACCCACCTTCCATGTTCCATTTGCATGAAGATGATCATTAATGCAGGTATCGAGAAGGTTCTCTATGCCGACGGATATCCTGACGAGCTTTCCCTCGAACTTATTGACGAATCAGGGATTTTGGTAAAAAAAGTGAATCCTATCGGTGATTCACCGAAAAGCGGAAATGTGAGGAGTTCGGTGGGCAGGAACTCAAAACTGCTATCAAAGAAAGCATGAAATGCCCTTTCTGCGGTTATATAGAAAGTAAAGTCCTTGATTCACGAATCAGCAAAGAGATGGATACCATCCGGAGACGGAGGGAATGTTTAAAGTGTGCAAAGCGATTTACTACTGCTGAGAGGCTTGAGGAAGGGCTCCCGCTTGTTATAAAAAAGGACGATAGGCGTGAGGTGTTCGACAGGACAAAGATCCTGAACGGACTAAAAAAGGCGTGCGAGAAGCGTCCCATAAGTATTACACATCTTGAGAAGATTGTTTCTCGGATTGAATACACTCTTCTGGATCGGGGAGACAGGGAGATTAAGGCTTCAGACGTGGGCGCCATGGTGATGGAGGAATTGAAAAGACTGGATGAAATCGCTTATGTCAGGTTTGCATCGGTCTACCGGCAGTTCAGAGATATCAATGAATTCATGGATGAGCTCAAAGAGCTTCTCCTGAAAAAGGATGAAGCGTAGCACGGGAATCAGGTATGTATGGATGAGGCCTCAACGTTACACTTTGTTAGGTTTTGGAGTTGAAAACTGATAACTGACGGCTTTTTGCGAAGGGGTTAACGGTGAAAGACGAACAGTATATGCACGCAGTCCTTTCTCTTGCCCGAAAAGGGATGGGAACAACCTCGCCTAACCCGATGGTGGGCGCTGTGCTTGTAAGGGGTAGCCGTATCGTTGGAAAGGGATATCATCACAAGGCTGGTATGCCCCATGCAGAGATTGTCGCTCTCCACGAGGCGAAGGAAGAAGCAAAAGGGGCAACCCTTTATGTCAACCTTGAACCATGCGTGCATGTCGGGAGAACGCCCCCGTGTGTGAACTCAATTATCGCCGGGGGGGTCAGGAGGGTGGTTATTGCGATGCTTGACCCCAATCCGCTGGTCAACGGAATGGGAGTTGATGCGCTAAAAAAGGCTGGTATCGAGGTGAAAGTTGGGCTCCTGGAGGAAGAGGCAAAGAGATTGAATGAGGCCTTTGTGGTTTTTATGGAGAAGAAGAGGCCTTTCTATACCATGAAGGGTGCTGTTAGTCTTGATGGGAAGATTGCAACAAAGACCTGTGATTCCAAATGGATATCAAACGAGGAATCGCGACTATATGTGAACAAGTTAAGATCTACGGTAGATGGCATTATGGTGGGCATCAATACTGTTATTCTTGATAACCCTCTCCTTATACCCAAAATTTCCCGACCAAAAAAATATCCCGTACGAATCATACTTGACTCAAAACTCCGCATCCCCTTTTCCTGTGATGTAGTGAAGACCTCCGAAAAGTACAAAACATGGGTTTTTACTGCCGAGGACTCCAGGTCCGACAAAGAGGCAAAGCTCAGCTCAATGGGGCTCGAGGTAATTCGGATCCCAAAGGATGAGAGCGGGAGGGTTTCACTCAGGCATGTCTGTGAAGAGCTCTTCAGGCGTGATATTATGCATGTCCTTTTAGAGGGAGGCGGGGAAATGAATAGCAGCTTCCTGAAAGACGGCCTTCTCGACAAGATTATACTCTTTTATGCCCCCATCCTTATCGGCGGGAAGGGGGCCTACAACCTCATTGGCGGCAAAGGGGTGGACTTCCTGAAGGACGCTTACAAAATCGACATTGCTGCCGTAAAAAGGTTTAAGGGAGATATCTATTTAGAGGGCTATGTTCACAGGAATTATTGAGGATATCGGGTCCATTCTCTCAATCAGGAAATCAAGCGGGAAGTGGGAATTCAATATAAAAACAGTCCTCGTCAAAACCGGCATCCGTGAAGGCGACAGCATTTCCATTGATGGTGTATGCCTGACCGCCACCACGATAACGGGCGACGGTTTTATTGCCGATGCTTCTCTTGAAACGCTCAAGGTAACAACATTGGCTGAAAAAAAAACCGGTGTCAGAGTAAATATTGAAAGGGCCATGGGAGCGGACGGAAGATTTGGCGGACACTTTGTTATGGGACACGTAGATGGTATCGGGACGATTGCAGATATGACAAAAGCCGGCGATTCGGTGAGGCTTAGCGTCGAAATACCACTTGATATTACAAGGTATATTGTAAAAAAGGGCTCGGTTGCCATCGATGGAATAAGCTTGACAGTTAACGAGCAAAGGAATAATATATTTACAGTTAACATAATCCCTTTCACCGCATCGACAACAACCATTGGTGAAAAGAATCCGAAGGATAAAGTCAACATTGAGACTGACATCGTCGGAAAATATATTGAGAGTTTCATAACAAAAGACAAAAATAAGGGAGTCGATCTCGATTTCCTTTATAAACATGGATATATAAGAGGGGATTAATCATGGCTATTTCGAAGATAGAGGACGTCATCAGGGATATTGCCGAAGGTAAGATGGTGATCATGACCGATGATGAGGATAGAGAGAATGAAGGGGATGTGGTAATAGCAGCCGAAAAAATTACCCCTGAAGCCATCACCTTCATGGCGCGGTATGCCTGTGGGCTCATCTGTCTCTCCCTGACCGAAGATAAAGCGAAAACCTTAAACCTCCCGCTTATGGTGAGAGACAATACTTCAAAACACAATACTGCGTTTACTGTCTCTATCGAGGCAAAGAAGGGTGTCACGACTGGTATTTCCGCCCATGAC
>Ga0031658_1000135_pt1 | contig 11542 bp, 8 predicted proteins | sample FrelakmetPLP11PL_FD_55179 | JGI IMG/M metagenome (GOLD analysis project Ga0031658, IMG submission 55179) | Freshwater lake sediment microbial communities from the University of Notre Dame, USA, for methane emissions studies - PLP11 PL | ecosystem: Environmental > Aquatic > Freshwater > Lake >...
TGACCAGCGGGAGACCGTGTAGTCCTGCTCGGTGCAGGCTCNGGTTCGGGCGGCGGNGCGACCTTCTTGGTCGCGCGCTTGGCGATGGCTGGCGGCGCATCGTCGGCAGCGGACGCGGCTTCGGACCCGCGATCAGACGCGCGATCAGATACGGACTTGGCCGCGGCGTTCGCCGCGGGGGAAGTCGGCTTCACAGCCTTCGCGCCCTGCTGCGAACCCTGCTGCGAACCCTGCTGCATGGAGGCCGAAGAGGCGCCTTCAGACTCAGGCCTGTCGAGTGTCGCGGTCGCGGTCGACTTCACTTCGCTGGCGGCTGCGCCAGCAAACCACTCTCGCACCGTCACGGCAAGGCCGATGGACACGGGCGAAAGGTGGTTGACGATGTCAGGGATTTCCTCGACCTGGCAGCGTGTGACAATATCCTTGGAACTCACATTGAGTTCCTTGGCAAGCTGGTGGACCTTCAGCGACACTGGTTTCTTCGACAAACGTTCCTCCTGATCAACTTACGCTCCGCNAGCGAACATCGCTGCGGCAANCACTTTCCCTCCGTCCCCAATTCAGCCGCCCGCACGAGCGGAACGACCGAAACCGAGGATCGAATCCGCGGCACTTTCTGCAACAGCGTCTGGCTCCGCACTGGGCGCGCCAGCTGCAACCACAGCCACTCCCGCTCCGTCGCCAAGAATGGCGTTGGTGGCGGCAGCGTCCTCGGCTGCACGCGCCGCGGCCACAATGGCATCGCGCTCGCGCTCAACCTCGACCTCGCGGGCGCGGTTGCTTGACGACGCGACCATGATGTCCGCGAGCTCGTCGGTAATGCCCAGTTCCTCGGTGAGGATCTGCGGCCCAATCTCTTCAATGTCAAACACGCTGATCATGCCGAGTGCGCCGATCTTGTCGAGCATCTCGTCATTGACGCCCTCGAGCGGACGCAGCGTCTCGCCGAGGATCTCAAGACCCTTGGCAAACTCGGTCGGCGTGAGGATGTCGATGTCCCAACCGGTCAGACGCGCCGCGAGGCGAACATTCTGGCCGCGCTTGCCGATGGCGAGCGAAAGCTGATCCTCGCGGACGATGATCGTCGCGCGACCGAGTTCGAAGCAGAGGCTCACTTCGTCAACGGCGGCCGGACGGACGGCGTTGGAAATCAGAACCTGGCTGGACTCGTTCCAAAGAACAATGTCGATCTTCTCGCCATTGACCTCGTCGACGATGTTGCGGATACGGCTGCCGCGCACACCGATGCATGCGCCCTTGGCATCAACCTTCGAGTCAACGCTCGCAACCGCAACCTTGCAACGCTGGCCGGGCTCGCGGGCAAGGGCCTTGATCTCGATGACGCGCTCGGCGACCTCGGGAACCTCGGCCTCGAACAGGCGGCGGATGAAGTCGGGATTGGCGCGGGAGAGGATGATCTTGACCTGGCTACCGCCGTCNCGAACATCGAGCACCAAGCAGCGAATGCGATCGCCGGGCTTGAACATCTCGCCGGGGATCTGCTCNGACTTCGGCATGAACGCCTCGGCGCGGTCGACCTGCACGATGAGCGCGGGNCCTTCCTGGCGNGTNACGGTGCCGGTGGCGATCTCGCCCTGACGCTTGGCAAACTCTTCCATGAGCGAGTTGCGCTCGTCCTCGCGGAACTTCTGAATCATGACCTGCTTGGCGGTCTGCGCNGGAATGCGACCGAGGCTNTCGATCGGGATGTCCTCGCGACCAACCACTTCGCCCTCTTCGTCGAAGAGATTGCGCCAAATGGAAATCNTGCCGCTCAGACGATCCATCTCGCAGCCGAACTCGTCGGTATCAAGCGAATCAAAGTGCTTGCGGGCAGCGCTGATCATCGCCATTTCGAGATCGCGAATGAGATGCTCGCGATCGATGCTGCGATCGCGGGCNATGGAGTCGAGGATGCGGAGGGTTTCTGAATTCATGGTCTGGGCTCTTACTTTGTGCCGCTCTTGACGGCTTGGGTTGTCGCCGCACTGGTGAGCGGCGTTGGAATGTGGCCGAGGCGCGAACGCCACNGCGTGGAAACGAAAACGACCACGGATTACTCCGTGGCCGGCCTATTCATGAATCTTGAGGCGCCTCAATAAATCAGAGGCGCCCCCAGCGTTCAATCGAAACGATACAGCGCAAGAGGGCGGCGAAGCGCGCGCTTGNGGCAGAACTGCCGCAGCACGCGCGCAAAGGCGCGCAATCTTGCTCCGCGTTCGGGACTGACAACACGAAATGAAGCCGTGACGGCTTCATCGCGTGCGTCCGACCCGAACGGTCCTGCCTCTCGAAGGATCGCGGGGTTGTGACACTCGTGACACACCTTGGATCTGAAGCATTTGGACTCACCGCTCGGTCGTAGACCGGTTCACAAACAGACCGACACTCAAACAAACACTGACGCACACACTGACGCACACACTGGCACATCAGGCGCAACGAACGCGCAAGACGAGCCTTGGAAGATATCGAACCTAGGGCCGAAGGTCAATTGACCGCTGAAAACTCGCCCACTTCGAGCGCGCCCCCCCCAATAATTTTTACCGAAGACACTCCGCCGAAACGGTTCTGCCGAGATGTGAACCTCGCAGGGCGCCGACTCTAGGAGGTCGCGCCGCCAAGGTCAATGCGCTCCGATGGCCCGACTGAGCGCACCACTTTGAGGGCCCGATTACCACGAAGCTGACCGAGCTCGGCAAGGAACTTGGGCTTCCCTTCCACGCCGAGGACGGCGGGAGAAGTCGCGGGTCGGTTGGTGACGATCAGGTCGCCCACCTCCAGATTTCGCAGTTCGCGGATCGAAATGGTGGTGGTCGCCAGCGTTGCCTCGAGCTCAAGACGCGCTCCAGAAAGCCCTTGGGCGATGCGGTCGGCGGCGTCAGACTCCGTGGCGCTCTTGCCCGACACNAACCAGCTCTGCGCGGAAAGGTCTTCGACGAGCGGTTCGATGGAGTTATAGGGGATGCACAGTCGCATGCGCCCNCCGCGGTTCATCAACTTGATCTCGAACTCGATGACGACCACGACCTCGTTGGGAGGCACGATTTGCACCAACTGCGCGTTCGATTCCATCTCGCCGAGGGCGAACTCGATCTTCCGCACGCCCGCCCACGCCTCGGTCAGCGCGGCCATCGCCCGATGGAGAATGCGTTGGATGAGGCGGCGCTCGATCAGGGTCATCGGCCGACGCGGAACAAACAGGTCTTTGTTCGACCCTCCGAGCAGGCGGTCGATGATGGGGAAAATCACCAACGGTGACAGTTCCAGGCAGATTTGCCCCTCGAGCGGAGAACAGTTGATCAGGTTGAAACTCGTGGGGCTCTCGCTCTCCGCGACGAATTCCTGATAGGTCTTCTGCGACGCATCGCGTATGGAGACCTCGACGATGGTTCGGAGGTTTCCCGAGAGCGAGGCGCCGAAATTGCGCGCAAAGGTCTCGTGCAGCATCTGCAGCGCGCGCATCTGGTCCTTCGAGATGCGCTCGGGACGCTTGAAGTCGTACTTCGCGATCTCGATCTTGTCACGGTCGCGGCGCGAACGGCTGAAGATTTGGGTCGGCGGCGCTTCGACGATGGGCGCGGGAGCGCTCGCGGCCGAGAGCAGCGCATCGATGTCAGACTGGTTCAGAACCTCAGTGCCCATCGGTGGTCCCACTGGCTGCAGCTTCCGGCTCCGCCGGGCGCACGCGGATCGCGGGCGCAGTGGCGGTTCATCGGCGCCCACGCACCGCGGGCTTGAACCGTCGACATATCCGTTCGGCGCGTTCGGGTGAACTCGTCGACGCATCGAGCAACCGCTTTGGAAAGCGACCGTAGGATGCGCACCATGAGAACCCCCGACCGCCTCGCGGTCTTTCCTGCTTGGATCCTGTTCGTCGCCGTTCTTGGCGCCACATTCGCCGTTTCCATCGGATCGGCGCACAGTCCGCCGAACATTCCCGGGCTGCCTGGGTTCGGAAAGTCGGCCAAAGCCCCGCCGCCGCGCGTGTTCGGCGACTCGCGCGACCAGGCTGAGACGGTTGTCGTGGTGTCGAGCGCCAAGGTCGCGCCCGGAGCGGATGTGCCGATTGCGGTTCACTTCAAACTCGCGGACGGGTTCCACCTCTGGCCCAAGCCCGGCAACCCCGGCGCAGGGCTCGCCGAGTTTAGCGGTGCGATCCGCACCGACTTCACCATCAACCCCGACGCGGATTCCAAGCCGCAACCGATCAACGGCATTGAAGTGCACGCTGACTTCGCCCAGTGGCCAACGCCGCACGGAGTCAAGTCAGACTTCGGCGAGGGACTACAAGAATACGCTGTCTACCAAGGTGAATTTGCGGTGTTCATACCCGCATCGATCGCCAAGAACGCCAAGCCTGGCCTGATCGCCGTGCCGATCACGCTCAAGTTTCAAGCCTGCGACGAGAAGGGTTGCAGCAACCCGGCAACGCTCACGCTGACCGCGAACATCGAGGTCACCGCGGGCGCGATCGATTCCGCCCCGCCATCGGCGATCTTCAAGTCGTTCGATCCGTCGGTCTACGCGCGCATCCGCGCTGGCGAAAAGCCGAGCGAAGCACTTGAATTCAACCTGTTCGCGCTGACTTTCTCCATCGATCCCAACGGCGCGGGATTCATTCTTCTTCTGCTGATCGCGGCCGCGGGCGGAGCGCTGCTCAACTTCACGCCGTGTGTGTTGCCGGTGATTCCGCTCAAAATCATTGGGCTTTCGCAGGCCGCGCACGGAAGCCGCAGTAAATGCTTCGCGCTCGGCGTGGTGATGTCAGCGGGCGTGGTCGCGTTTTGGATGGCGCTCGGCACCGCGATCGCCACCATCAAGGGCTTCGACACCACCAGCCAGTTGTTTCAGAAGCCAGAGTTCACCATCGCTGTCGGCGTCATCATCGCCATCATGGCCGTCGGCATGGCTGGCTTTTTCACGGTGAATTTGCCCGACTGGGTCCACCTAGTCGACGCGAAACACGACTCGTACGCGGGCTCATTTCTGTTCGGCATTATGACGGCGGTGCTGTCGACGCCATGCACGGCGCCGCTGATGGGAACCGCAGTGTTCTGGGCGACTACGCAGGGACCAGCGACGATTCTGACTGTATTCGCCGCTGTGGGCACGGGCATGGCGTTGCCGTACCTCGTGCTCTCGGCGAATCCGAAGTGGATCGACTCGATGCCAAGAACAGGGCCAGCGAGCGACCTCATCAAGCAGGTCATGGGACTGCTCCTGCTTGCGGCCGGCGCCTACTTTGTGGGCGCAGGTGTTGCGGGAATCATGGTCACGCCGCCTGAGCCGCCGAGCCATCTGTATTGGTGGTTCGTCTCGGCGCTCGGAACGATCGCCGGCGGATGGTTGCTGGTGCGCACGATCAAGCTCAGCAAGAAGAAGCTCAACCGCGCCGTGTTCGGCGGTATTGGTGCGTTGATCCTCGCAATCAGCGTCTTCATCGGTGTTTCGCAGACCGCGAAGGGCCCGATCGCCTGGACTTACTACACGCCCGAACGCCTCGCCGAAGCACAGAGGTCGGGCAAGGTCGTGGTCGTCGACTTCACGGCGGAGTGGTGCGCGAACTGCAAGACATTTGAAGCGTTCGTGCTGAATACACCCAGCGTTTCGAAGGAACTGAACGCCGACGATGTCGCTGCGATCAAGGTCGACCTCACCGGCAACAACACCGACGGCAACGCGCTCCTCAAGGCGTCGAACCGCGTGACGATTCCGCTGCTGCTCGTGTACGGGCGCGATGGTTCGACGGTGTTGAACGCGTCGGACTACACCATTCAGCAAGTGATCGACGCCATCGCCGAGGCACGCACGAAGGGTGCGCCCGATGGCAGATGACGCGCAGTTNCTCTACTCGGTGCGCTCGACCTTCCGCGATGGCGCGGTGCGNGCGGAGTTCATCGCTTGGCTGCGCCACGGTCANCTGGCCGANGTCGTGAAGGCGGGCGCGATAGACGCGGAACTCGTCGAGTTTGAACTCGCCGCNGATGCGCCTGCAAACTCAATCGCGGATGTCGAAACGCGATACCACTTCGCCTCGCGCGCGGCGTTCGATAAGTACACCGCGGGACCAGCCGTTGCGTTGCGCGCAGAGGGCGCGGCGAAGTTTCCTCCGTCGCGGGGAATCGTGATGACGCGTGGATTCGCGCAGTCAACGCTGCGGGTCGGGAGCTGAATCCCGGAGCGGCACGCGTTGGCGCAACGCAATAGCAGCACAGACGAGCAGCAGCCAGCCGCCGATCATGGACATCGCCGGTACGGAAACCTCGGCGATGGGAATCAGGTTCGAGTCATAGATAGCGTTGCCCTCTGGCCCGTACATCGCCACGACGAGCTCGACCTGCTGCGCGGGATAGCCCGCCGCGAGATAGCGCGCACGCACGAGTTCCGGACTCCGCTCGGCTTCAGAGAGCGCCATCGGCAACACGACGCCGTAGTCGGCATCGAGCACCCGAGGCCCATCGGGAGTCGTGGCAACCGCGATGGCGTAGCCATCCAAGCGCATCACCTCGGCCTCGATTCCATGCTCGCGCAGGTATCCGACTAGAACGAGCGCCTGCTGCGAACAAAATCCGACTCCCAGCCGCAGCGCCGTTCGCCAATCGGCGCGCTCGGCCCGACGCAGATCCGATGACTCCGACGAACCGTCACCGATCAACTCGGCCCAGCGCATCTTGATCCAGAAGTCGGGATTCTCGGCAAGACCGCACTCAATTTCGGCATCGGCGCGATCAGCGCTCGGCCAGTAGTTCGCCATTCCTGCGCCAACCAGCATGGTCGCGCGATCAATCGCGGCGGTGGTGGATGGATCAAGTCGCTCGAGCTCAGCGAGCGCGATCTCGGGGGCGATGCGCGTGAGCGGCGGCTTGTTCATCGGAAGTCCGACGCGCAAGGAATGAGGGCGCACCAGCAACCTACTCATCGCGGGCGCGAGCAATACACAAACCCCAAACGTGGCGATCGCGGCGCCGATGTATCCGATGACCTTCGGGATCGGCCGCGTGAGCCGCTTCACTCTTTCATCCGTGCGGATTCGAGCCGTTTGATCGCGCTGCGCACGAAGTCGACTTCGCGGCTTGAAAGCTGCGCGAGCGGATCGAGTGAAAGTTTGGCGTCGATCTCAAGCGCGTGTTCATACGCCGCAATCGCCCTGCTGCGATCGCCGACCAACTCATGGGTCATCTTCTCATGCGCCATCTCATGCGCCATGCCCAGATCAATCGCGCGACGCGCATTCCAAGGATGGGTGCGCGCAGCTCGCTCGACCACATCGAGACACGCGCGAATCTCCAATTCCGAACGCTCGCCCTTGCGCTCGAGACGCATGCGCAACATGGCAATATCCGCAACAAGAAGCGGTGAAAGCAGTCCTCGTCGACTTCGCTCATCGGCAAGGCTCCAGGCCCGATTGAGCGCCGCGTTGCCCTCACTTGATGTCGTCGAGGCTGATGTGATCAAGGCCGCCGCGGCGTACTGACGCACCGCCGCCTCGCCAACCCAACGCGCCGAAATCCAGTCGTCCTGCGCGAGTATGTCCGCTGCCTGCATGTGCAGTGCCGCGCTGTTGGACTCGTTGTTGGACTCGTTGTTGGCCGCGTCGTTCGCACGCGCCAACGGCGTCAAGAGCGCGGCGGCTTGGGCAACCCGGTCTTCGCGCGCGAAGGACTGCACGCAGCTGAACGCAAGCTGAAGCGCGGCGAGAAGGCCGAGTGCTCTCGCAAAAGAGCTGTAAACGCGCGCACTCGGCGTTTCGCGTCCGTATCCGAATGCGCTGCCGGTAGCGACAAGACAGAGCGCAATCACGCACGATCCCGGCGACCAAGCGACCAACTCAATCTGCGCATGGATGAGCACGAGCACCGCCATTGCGAAGGCAATTGCAGCGAGCGTGCGTACACCGATGGCTTCGCACGCCTCGGCTGCTACCGCCGCGAACGCAGTGAACGCGACCACGCCGATGGCTCGAAGTATGAACCACGAAACATCAACGGTCGGTGACTCGACGGTCATCTGAATCAACATCGACAGCACACCGGCGCCGAGAGCGATCGAGAACGCCACGCGCCGCGGATCCATGTTGGTGTCGGCATCGGAATGCTCGCCGCGCAAGTCGTCGCGCAAGTCGTCGCGCAAGTCGTCGCTCGCAAGCGGTCGCCAAAATCCCGCGCAAATCAAGGCTACCCACGCTACCGCACTCACGCCCAGCGCAACGATCCAGTCGGCGAACATCGAATGCAAACTCTGCACATCTTCGGGGCAAATCGCGGGTTTAGCCGAGGAAAACAGCTCCTGCACGCCGTCCGCGCCGACGCCGAGCATCGCGCTGCTGCCGTGCGAAAGCATGTTCCACCCTGCCTCGAGGTAGAACGATCGAAGCAGCAGACTGAGTTCGCCGATGCGGGTGCCGACCACTCCGCGCACACACACGGCGACGAGCACCGCCGCGCACAGCAGCAACGCAAGACTTGCGCGCGGCGGCTGGTGCCTGCGCAGCGCGTACGCGAGCACAATTCCAGCAATCGCCGTTGCGCCGATCGCGCCCTTGCCGAAGTTGATCGCCAACAGCGTCGCGCACGCAGCGCAACCGATCGCAAGCAACAGCGTGCTTCCCGATTGCAATGCGCGCCGCGCAAAGATCGCCAGCGCACCCAACGCGATTGCGCCGGCCCCCATCAATGTCGAGAATGGGTTGGACAAGCCGAACCAGCCCGTCGCTTCGGGCTGCAAAAGGCGGCGTTCGTAGGTGAGCGCGGCGCTCGAGTCGGCGGTCCAACCTCGATTGGCGAGAAACGCGTCGCGCGTCTCACGATACATCGCCACCGTCGCCGGATGCTCGACAAATACTTGCACGAATCCGCGGCCAGCGAGCGCGATCATCAAACCNGAGAGCACCGAAACCGCGACCACCCTCATGCGTCGCTCGCGCACCAAGTGGCCGAGCGCAACGAAGGCCAACATCGCGGACAGCCAGGTTCCCGCGCGAAACATGTTGCCGGATTCGCCATCGAGCCCGTGCCACACAATCACCGGCGTTGGCAACAACGCCAGCAGCACCAACCCCGTTCGGATTCCACGGCCGGCCCGCACTTCGCCAAAGAGCGCGAGTGCGCTTGCGAGAAGCAACACGAGGTCAAGCGCGTGCGAGAACGCTTGCCCGATTGCGAGCAGCGCCATCGCATCGACCGCGGGATCGACATCGAACCAGATTCGCGGCTCGATCAACACCATCGCGCGCAACACGGCAACGCCCAAAATTCCGGCGAGCCCCGCGATACGCAGCGACTGCGCGCGATTCATGCGCGCGGCTCCGAATGCGGCGACTTCGGCGGATCCTCAACACGCGCAACGCTGGTCTCGAGCACCAGCATCACCAGAAAGATCCCGAACAACTGCAGTCCAACCAGCGCGGCTTGCCACGGACGCATCAGCCCAAGTCCGATGCCGCTCATCGCCGTCACCGCGGTCAGCAGCCAAAGCACGGCCACGGCGCGGCGCTTGGAAAGACCGAGCTGCACGAGTCGATGCGAAATATGCTCATTTCCCCCGACAAACGGGCTCTTTCCTCGCCGCACCCGCCACACGGTCACATACACACCGTCGTACAACGGAATCGCCAGCACCAGCAGCGGCATGAAGAGGCCGTACCACGCGGTGCCCAACGCATAATCGAGATGCGCGGCGTCGACAAAGGTCGTGCGCGCGGCCATGCAGGCGAGGATGTAGCCGATGAACAGCGACCCGCCGTCGCCCATGAAAATGCTCGCCGGAGGCACATTCCACACTAGAAATCCCGCCAGCGATCCGGCGAGCAGCGCAAGCGCGCTGGCGATGAACCACTGGCCGTTCAAGATCGTCGCCACCATGAAGCACAGCGCGGCGATCATGGCGATGCCGGCGGCGAGCCCGTCCATGTTGTCGATGAAGTTCACCGCGTTGACGATGACGACGATCCAAATCACGGTGATGACGATGCTCAGCACCTCGCCGCCGCCGCCGCCCAGGAACGACGCGAGCAGGCGCACATCGGAGAAGAGTACGGTTCCGATGGCGACCGCCAACTGCAAGATCAGCTTCGGCCACGCCGAGAGCGCACGGCGGTCGTCGTAGAGTCCCATCGCGTGCAGCGCCAACGCTCCAACGACGATGACAATCCAGTCGCCGATCGCCTCACGAGCGCGATCCATGTGCGGCTCGATGGCGGGCGCCCACTCGACGAGCCGGTCGGGCATCAGCAAGAACAGCACGAGCGCCGCGGCGATCGGCCCGATCACCGACCAGAAGATCGCGATGCCGCCGATGTTGGGGATCGGCCGCACCACTTTGGCGTGCCCCTTGGATCCAGGGGTATCGAGCGCACCCACGCGCGCGCCCACGCGGGCAAGGATGCCAGTGAGCGGCGCCGAAAGCGCGAAGCCGATGAGGAGGAGCCCGAGGACGATTCCAAGCATGTGCTCGGGTAAGGTACACCCGATGAGCGCCCTCCGATCCGTCACCTTGTATTGCTCGAGCTCGCGGAGCCTCGATCCGCATTTCTCNGTTGCCGCCCGCGCCACCGGCGAGTTGCTCGCCCGCCGCGGAATCACCCTCGTCTACGGCGGCGGCGGACTGGGACTCATGGGCGAGGCGGCGCGCGCCTGCAAGGCTGCGGGCGGGCGGGTCGAGGGGATCATCACCCGAAAGTTTCTCGACCTCGAGCAGGGATGGCTCGGCTGCGACGAACTCGTTGTGGTCGACACCATGCGCGAGCGCAAGCGGATCCTGATTGAGCGCGGCGATGCGTTCCTCGTGCTTCCCGGCGGAATGGGCACCTTCGAGGAGTTTTTTGAGACGCTCGTTGGCCGCCAGATCGGCGACCACGAGAAGCCGATCGCGGTGCTCGACGACCACGGCTACTACCTCCCGCTTCAATCGATGATCGAGCACTCGATCCGCGAGAAGTTTGTCCGCGAGGCCGTGCGCGAGATCGTGCACTTTGGCGGCGAGCTCGAACCGCTCGTCGACTGGCTCGAAGCGTCGGTGCGCACGCCTGTGCACGCCGATCCCGAGCGTTTCCTGCCCATGGGACCGAAGAACGCGGCGGCGAGGCGCGATTGAGCGCCGATCCGGCCAACTTCGATCCGATGCGTCCGATCGGCCTGATCGCTGGTCAGGGTGCGCTGCCGGTGATCGTGGCGCGTGGCATGCGCGCGGCGGGCCGGCGAGTGGCGTGCATCGGGCTCGCTGATCAATATGTGCCGGAATTGCCTTTGCTTTGCGATGATTTCGCCGAAGCGGGCGTGGTGCAATTGGGAAAGTGGCTGCGTTTGGCCCGGCGCTTTGGCATGCGCGAGGCCGTGATGGTCGGTCGCGTTTCCAAGGCGCGCATGCACGATCCGCTGCGCGTGTTTCGGCAGATTCCCGATTGGCGCGCGTTCAATCTCTGGTATCGAAAGCTCCGCCATGACCGACGATCGGCGACGCTGCTCACCGCACTCGCCGAAGACCTCGCGAAGGAAGGCCTCGTCTTGATCGACTCCACCACATTCATCCCCGACCACATGGC